>Ga0334887_1000098_pt1 | contig 137901 bp, 72 predicted proteins | sample GraSluR1_MG_10_FD_207217 | JGI IMG/M metagenome (GOLD analysis project Ga0334887, IMG submission 207217) | Sludge microbial communities from methane-producing bioreactor in Wageningen University, Netherlands - Granular Sludge_18_07-R1 | ecosystem: Engineered > Bioreactor > Anaerobic >...
GTTTGAACTAAAACCTGAAATTTTTCATCAACCCCCTTGGGAGTTTAAAAATAAAATCCTAAATTTGAAGAAGCAATATTTTTATAATAAATCAAGTTTTCATAAACAACCTTGTGAAACTTGACACATAATAAACTAATTATCTCTCATCATGAAAAGTAACCCTAAATCATTTAGCAAGACGTTGACGTTCCAAAATTCTTACAAAACGTCTGAAGCGCATCATGTTCACGATACTAACATGAACGAATGCAAGACCTTACAAACTGTGGCAATGACAGATACAAATTCATCTAGCCTAAATAGGCTTGCTTTGATAATTAGAAGGACGATGATCCTAATGGTTTTTATCCTGTTTGGGTTTACAGCCTTCTCGCAGCTGACTGTAGAAATTACCAGCACTGAACCAAACCCAACAAACAGCAACCCTTTTTCGGTAACCATTGAATTCTCGGAAGCTGTAACCGGGTTTGATGTTGAGGATATAATTATTACAAGTGGTACAGCAACAAATTTTAACGGTGATTTTAATCCTTTTTTTACTGTTGATATTACTCCAGATTTTGATGATGAGATAACAGTTGAGGTGCAAGCTGACGTTTGTTACGATGAGGCTACCGAGCTGACAAGCAATGATGCATCGAATGTTTTCATGATTACATACGATGGAACAGCTCCTGAGGGTTATACCGTAAGCTTTAACGATCCCATAATTGATGCCAACAATGAGTTCTCATGCTCTTTTACCATTTATAACGCAGAGATCGATGCAGAGTATCAGTACTCCATTTCCAGCTCGGGAGGAGGGGATGTTGTTTATGGCAACGGAGTAATTGATAATACTGATGAAATAGTTAGCGGAGTGGATGTTAGCGGGCTTAGTGATGGGGAACTTACAATAGGATTATTTCTAGCTGATGCCGCTGGGAACAATGGTATTGTTGTTCACAGCTCTGTTAATAAACAAACTGAAGATCCATTCTACTTAGTAACTTTCAACGTTGATATGACCGATGCTGTGGGATTCGATCCCGAAAACGATGTGGTGTACATCACAGGCTCCATGCTTGGCTGGGCTGAGCCGGGTACCGATCCCGATAACCAGACCATGCAACGCATTGGGGAAACCATGATGTGGACAGTCAGCCTTGAACTGACTCCCGGTATCTATGATTACAAGTACTTCCTAAATGCTGGCTGGCCAGGTGGCGAGTGGGGTGGTAATCCCAACCGGGAGATTGAGGTTACCTGGGATGCCGATATCTACGATACATGGAGCTATCTTAACGGCGTGTACTACGTAACCGATGCCGAAGGCAATGCTTACCCTACGGTTACCATTGGCAATCAGGAGTGGTTTGCTTCCAACCTGCGAACCAACAAGTACGCCGATGGCTCTGATATTGCCACAAACCTTAATAATACCGATTGGGAGAATGCTGATTACGGTGCTTATGCCATTTACCCATACACAGATATTGATGGGCTTAATTCAGACGCTGAGGTTCTCGAAGCGTACGGTGCTCTTTACAACTGGTATGCCGTGGATGACCCACGTGGGCTTTGCCCCGATGGATGGCATGTGCCAAATAATACTGAATGGGCAGTTCTTGCCGATTACCTTGGAGGAGAAGAGATTGCTGGTGGTTTTTTGAAAAGTACACGTACAGTACCCGATAATCATCCAAGATGGAACTCGCCCAATACAGATGCAGTTGATATCTATGGATTCTCGGCATTGCCCGGAGGTGCTAGAGATGATGGGGGTTCGTTTATCGACATAGGAGACATTTGTTACTTTTGGACTGCAACAGAAGAAGATGTAAATTATTCATGGTTAAAATACATGCAGTATAATTATGGAGGAATTGTTAATGCTGCTAGTGATATAAATGATGGTCTCTCCATCCGCTGCATCCGTAACACCGAGCCAGAAGAAAACATACCCATTGTTAATACCCTTGAACCATTCAACATAACCCACTCCTCAGCCACTTCTGGTGGTGATGTTGTGGATGAAGGATATGCAGAGGTAACCGATCGTGGGGTGGTATGGACCTCCGCCACTAATCTTTTTTACAATATCCCCTTTGAATACATCCAAAATTTCCCATTACTACCCGACGATATAAATGGTAGTAGCAACGAGAACAATGAACTGCTTCCTGGTACCATAATATTATACAAGACTAAAGAAGAAAGGTATGGGAAATTTATGGTAGTATCACATGGCGATGATTTAACCATTAAATGGATTACCTATGATTACAGCGGAAATGAACATTCCTTTGGTGATAATCTTACGATTCATTCTTCATGGCATGCTGACTTAGACGCTGGGATTGAAACTATCGAGATTTCAGATTTTCACTGGTCAAATCAGGATGGCACCATACGATACCTTATGCCTCAAAACAATGCGTTGTTTGGAATCTACACAGGACAAGGCGATGTATTAAATCTTTACAACGCTAGTGGGATAACAAATGAAGGTTCGGGCATCGGTTATTTCGAAAGTACAATTGGAGATTTGTCCCCAAATACTCAGTTTTACGCAAAGGCATACGCAACCAACATTTATGGGACAGGTTATGGTCAGGAGACCATGTTTGAGACCTTACCCGAAGAATCACCATACGAAAACCTTGCCCGTGGAGGACCATCGGAAACCAACCCCTTGGCTATTCCCGTTCAGATTACGGGGGTAAACACTACACCTTATACTAGCGACCTAAACGCTTGGTACGGTGGATGGCTAGCTCCTCAGGCCATCTTCGATCAGGGAGAATTTGTAAACGATCCATTCAACTGGTCGAATATTCAAGGCAACGATAACGGAGGAAGCACATGGAATAATCCTAGTCCAGGCGAAAGTTACGGTGTTCTGGTTGTTGACCTTCAGCAGGAAAGGAACATTCAATGGGTAAGCGTATTCCAAATGTTTAGCGATGGAAAAACCACTCATATAGCTCTGGCAGCTCATCCCGAAATTGGTGCCACAGCCCCCGATGCCTTAGATGGAGACTGGTACGAATTTCTGGAGAAATCACAGGTAAATTATGGTACAAATAACACTACTTATATTACCGACCCAAGCCATTTCTTCGCTAATGTCAACACTAGGTATGTTAAGATCATGGCTTACAATGATGGCTCACATGGCGATAGCGATTACATCGAACTTAAGGGTATAAAGATGTTCGAAGAGAGTTTGCCTTCGCACTCAGTAACCTTTAACGTGGATATGACTGGAGCAATTAATTTTGATCCAGATAACGATTTTGTGTATTTAACTGGGTCAATGTTTGGCTGGCCATGGCCAGCACCAGGCGAAGATCCCGACAATCAAATGATGTCTCGTATAGAAGAATCGATGATCTGGACAAAGACTCTTGAGTTAACCGAAGGCTACTACGAATATAAATTCTTTATGAATGAAGGATGGGAAAATGGCGAATGGGATGGTAATCCTAACCGTGAATTAAACGTCTACGAAACTCTTGTTATTGATAATATCTGGGGTTCCCTATACCCCGGCTATTTTGCAGGGGGCTCGGGCAATGAAAGCGAACCATTCCTTGTTGAAACCGCCGAACATTTGAATAATGTTAGGTATTTCCCCAATGCCCAGTTTATGCAAATTGCCAATATCGATTTGGCCATTGCCCCATTCAACCTCAATGAAGGGTGGGAACCAATTGGAAGCGATTATAATTATTTTCTTGGTGTATACAATGGTAATGGTTTCACCATCTCTGGACTATACATAAACAGAGAAAACTACTATCAAGGGTTGTTTGGTTATATGAGCAACGCCTATGTACATAACGTTACCCTTGAAGGAGCTGATATTTCAGGCTTTACTAGTGTTGGTGGCATTGCCGGTTATGGTGATCATTCAATTATTAGGGATTGCCATGTTTCTGGATCTATATCAGGCTCAGACTGGATTGGGGGTATTGTTGGCCGCAATACAGGGACAACAAGTAATGTCCGCAATTGCATTTCAAATGCTAACATAATTGCTACTGGTCAATATATTGGTGGACTTGTAGGTTTTAGCGACTACAATGCTACGGTAAAAACATCTTATGCAATTGGTAACGTAACTGGAGATTACGCTGTTGGAGGTCTAGTGGGATGGAATGGTGGTGGAGCAAGCATTATTAACTCATTTGCAAAGGGCAACGTTACTGGTGTTGACGAAGTAGGTGGTCTGGTTGGACATAATGACGGCTCCATTGAATTCACCTATTCAACTGGTTTTATTGCTGGCAATAGCAATTTAGGAGGATTGATAGGCATTAACACAGGATTGGTTTCAAGCAGCTATTGGAATACCCAAACCAGCGGTCAGAGTAGTTCAAATGGAGGCGAAGGACGGTCAACCGATGATATGCAATATCCCTACGATGCAAACACTTACGTTGACTGGAACTTCTCATCCATTTGGGCAGAGGATATTGATCATGAAGTTAACGATGGCTATCCTTACCTAACCATGACATTTACAACACCAACCGTTACATTTAATGTAGATATGTCCTTAGCCTACGATTTCAATCCAGATTATGATATTGTTTTCATTACTGGTAGCATGTTGGGTTGGGCTGAACCTGGAATTGATCCCGACAACCAAATCATGGAGCGCATCGGAGAATCGATGATATGGACAAAGACTTTTGAACTTGAAGAAGGTGAATACATTTATAAATACTTTATCAATCCTAACTGGTCGCCGGGAGATCCAGCTGGAGATCGTTACATCACCGTTTCGGATGATATGGTATTAAACGATACATGGGGACAAGGAGGTAATTTCTACTACTTATCGCTTCAGTCCAATCCATGGGAAGGTGGTGAACTTTTTGGCGAGGGAAACTATGAGGCATGGTCGTATCCTACCGTTTCGACTTTACCCAATTTTGGTTACGAGTTTATCAACTGGACCGACGAACTAGCTGAGGTTGTATCAGATAATCCAAGTTTTACATATTACATGCCAGATCATAATGTTACCCTAACAGCCAATTTCGCTGCTTTGCCAACTCATAACCTGACATTTACCGTAACCAACGATAAAGCCGAGCCCTTAGAAAATGTAAACATAGCCTTAAGGTACCAAGGCAATGATAAAAGCGGCAAAGCCGAAAAAGGTGATATAACACAGGATGAAAATCAGAAAAATCACTATATCTCCTTGCTTAAGCCCATGGATAGCAAGAGCGAAAGGGTATCTGGGGCTAAACATAAAGAGATGTATTCGCAGGCAGAAAGTATCGATATAGACGTAATACCCGATGGTGTTCAAACTGCCGCTAACCATAAAATTCAAGTAACTTCAAATGATCCCATAAACACAAAGGATAAGAGTTGCGGATTCTCCCATGAACTATTCGTGGGTCAGTATCGTTACTACTCCAACGGGCAGCCAGAATACGTTTTGAACGTTGAATATCTTGCGGGTTTACCCACGGATTATGGTTTTGATATGCCAGCAGGATCAACATCTGAAAGTTTATTTGGGTTAGTAATTCACGATGCCTTTATGCAAGGATCTCAGACCTTGGCTTGGGTTAATACCCAAAATAATTTAGTCTATATTCCATACCAAATCATTTATCCAAACTGGGATCCATTCTATGGTTCCATTTGGATTGAGGGGTACTACTATGATAGCTGGGTTAATTCCTGCACAATGGAATTCTACTATTTGGCTTACATCTCTTTACCTGAAAGTGGGTATGCATTTGGGGCCTATGAGTTCTTCTACTCCCCACATGGATTGATTGACCTAATCACGGATATGAATGGACAAGCCTCAGCCATTACCATTGATGGTAATTACTACTACACAGTTAAAACTTCAGGATATTTTCCCGAAACTGGCAACGTTAACTTATCCAACGACATCGAAATACCAGTTACCCTAAGCGGAATATTCGATGGAGGTATTGGAACAGAGGAAGAGCCTTACCTGATTTCAAATGCTACCCAACTTAATGCAATTAGCGAATACATCGGTTATGAATATCTTGGTGTTCATTTCCGACAAGTTGCCGATATTGATTTGGGACAAGCACCTTGGAACGAAAATGAAGGATGGAATCCAATAGGAACATCTGCAAATCCTTTCTGCGGAAACTACGATGGCTATGGACACACCATCCAAAACCTTACCATAAATAGGCCAAACATTCAATACATCGGTCTTTTTGGCTATGCAAATCAAGCAACCATCACCAACCTTAATCTGGAAAACGTTAATATACTGGGGATGCAAAGAATTGGAGCTCTGGTTGGACGAATTGATAATGGGTACATAACCAACTGCTCTTCTTCGGGTTATCTTAAGGGAGGAAATTTCACTGCTGGGTTAGTAGGGAATTTATACTACAACTCATCAATGGACTACTGCCATTCAAATGCCGATATTGATGTTACTGAAGGTGTATTTCAGCAACATGGGGGTCTGGTTGGTAGATTGTTTGAAGGAGGACATGTAAGCAATAGCTTTGCTACAGGTAATGTTATTGGTTATCAATGGGTAGGTGGATTAATTGGGCTATCCTCAACATTCGAAGTTCCTAACTCAATCACCAATTGCTATGCAACCGGTAATGTTTCTGGAGTACTCAATGTTGGAGGCCTGGTAAGCGAACTTGATCTAACAGATCTTTCCAATGCCTACTCCACAGGAAAAGTAAATGGCAATAACACAGGAGGACTTGTTGGGGTTTTCTATGATGAAACCTCATCGGCAACCTCATCATACTGGAACATTGAGACAAGCCAGCAAGCCACTTCGGCAGCAGGTACCCCTAAGTACACCTCCGAATTGGTTTCTCAGGCAACCTTTACAGGATGGGATTTTGAAGAGCTATGGAGCATTCAGGAAGGTGAAACCTATCCCTATTTCCAGTACCAAGGTGAAGCTGGTGAATTCAACTATCCAATCGCTTTAATACCGCCATCAGGCCTTATGGCTCTAACAGGTGATGAAAGCATTAGCCTTATCTGGCAAGCACCTTCGATGGGATCACCTACTGGATACAAAATTTATCGCGATGGTTTGCTCATCCAGAATGTTGGCAGCAGCACTTTAAGCTATGTGGACGAAGGATTGGATAACTTTACCTACTACACATACCATGTTACAGCATTGTATGGTGCTGAGGAATCAATGGCATCAATCAGCGCTACTACATTCCCCAATCCGGGCTTTAGCGGTGGCGATGGAACACCAGGAAACCCATTCCAGGTTTCAAATGCCGAGGAACTATACACGGTTAGGCTATTCATGTCCTCATATTTCATTCAAACTGCCGATATCGACCTCGGGGTTGCTCCCTGGAATGCTGGCGAGGGTTGGGATCCAATTTGCGACCCCAACAATCCATTCAAGGGCACTTATAATGGCGACAGCCATACCGTTAGCAATATCTATATCAATACACCCACAAGGGATCACGTTGCGCTGTTTGGCTATGTAAACGGAGGTATAATCAATAATTTAGGAGTGCTTAACGTAAATATCAAAGGCAAGTATGAAGTTGCTGGTTTGGTGGGAACCAACCATAATGGTTATATACACGACTGTTTTGCTATGGGGGTATTAACTGGCGATGCTGATGTGGCTGGTATAGCCGGATGGAACAACAATGGAACTGTAGAACGTTGCTTCTCATCGGTTAGCATAATGCCCCAAGAGGGTAGCTACTCAAATGGTGGAATTGTTGGCTTAAACTACAATAACGCTATTGTTTCGGAATGCTATTCAATGGGTAGCATTTCAGGCGATTACAGCGGTGGTATTGTTGGATGGAATTTCACGGGTACAGTAAGCAATAGTTACTCGGTGGCGAATGTATTTGGCAGCAATCTAATAGGAGGGCTTGTTGGTAACCAATCGAATTCAGGGATAATTTACAATAGCTATTCTTCAGGATTTGTTTCAGCTGGTGCATTCCAAACTGGTGGTTTGGTTGGAATGGGCCAAGTTGATGATGTTAGTGATAGTTACTGGAATATTTCAACCAGCGGTCAAACCTATTCCAGCGGTGGCGAGGGGTTATTCACCGAGGATATGCTATCGCAGGCAAGTTTCCCGGCCTGGGATTTTGCTACTGTATGGAGCATTGTTGAGGGTGAAAGCTACCCGTATCTCAAGTGGCAGGGAACTCCCGGAGAGCATAACTATCCCACTGATGAGCTGATTGACATTGATGGTAATACATACTCAACCGTAATCATTGGCGAACAGGAGTGGATGGCAGAGAACCTCAGGGTTACCCGATTCCAGAATGGTGATCTGATCCAGAACGGCCAATATCTTGGTACTGATATCCCCGACTCATACTACTATTTTACATACGACAACAACCCTGCAAACATAAACCCATATGGACTTCTATACACAGGATACGTAATCTTAGACGAGAGGGAAGTTTGTCCTGTAGGTTGGACCGTTCCTACCAATGAACAATGGAAGGTAATGGAGATGGAGTTAGGAATGTCCTGGGAGGTTGCCAGCACATGGGGAATGGCCAATGGACATGGAACCAACGAGGGTGGAAAACTTAAATCCACAGGATATCTGCACTGGGCAATGCCCAATGTGGGTGCTACCAACGAGGTAGGCTTTAACGCTCTTCCCGGTGGAGGCCGTAGCAATATTTTTACTGAATTGGGGCAAACCGCAAGGTTCTTCTCATCAACCCCAGTAAATGAAACACAGCCCATAATCAGATTATACAGCTACAACCACCCCAGAACTTTCCGTTCTTATACACAAGCGGGGATGTCGAGTAGCATCCGCTGTATTAAAGTGCAGTACGACCAAACGACACCACAAGTGGCTACAGGAAACATTACATCTGTTGAACCTACCTCCGCTACCATTCAAGCCGAAGTGCTTGACAATGGTGGTGCTACGGTTGTTGCTAGGGGTATAGCCTATTCAAGGTACAATTCAGAACCTGTTCCCGACACTCAGTTCAGCGATATGTTTACCTCCAATGGAACTGGTATGGGGACTTTCACTGCCACCGTAGAAGGTCTCTTACCCGGAATAATGTACTATGCCAGAGCCTATGCGGTTAATGCCAACGGCATTAGCTACGGCGATATAGTTGCATTTGAAACACCGTGGGCTGATTTGCCTTCAATTAGCAACACTATTGTTCAAAATAAAACACAAACGACCATTAGCGTTTCTTCAGAGGTACTTAATGATGGAGGTTTTGAGGTTCTCTCCCGTGGTTTTACCTGGAGCACTTCGGAATACCCAATAAACTTTGAAAATGCGATTTCGGTTGGTAGCGGGATAGGTTCTTTCACTGCAACCATTGATGGCCTTGAGCCAAATACCCTGTACTTTATTAGAGCATTCGCAACCAATGCTAATGGAACAGTATATTCGAATAGGGTATTTACCAGCACAAACAGCAATGTTCCTTTGCCAACACTTGATGCCCCTATAGTTGAAGATATTGGGACAACTACTGCTACTTTACGTGCCAATATAATTAGCAATGGAGGTCTCAGCATTCTTGACAAAGGATTTGCCATTAGCTGGAATGGAGGAAATGAAGAGATTAGCCTAGGTGCTGGCTGGACAGCTATGCTATTCCAGCTAAATGATCTTACTCCTGGTACAGAGTATAACGTTCAGGCCTATGCCATTAATGCGAATGGAAAGATTTATGGCCCTTCTACAACATTTTATACAAGGTTTGAATCAACAGATCAGGTTCTTTCCTTCCTGAATGACAATATTTACTACTTAATGCATGCTGCCTTTATAGGTGTTGGCAACCATTCCGATTTCGGAATGAAATCGTTGGATATTATTAACGACCTTATGGCCAACGACATGGTGCTTCACTCAGCGTCTTATGGTTGGTTTGTTTTTAATTATCAACATCTAGCACACACTAATAAGAATAACAACACGGTAAAAGATACCTGGAGTCGCTTGTACCTTATGATTGATAGGATAAACTTCTTAATCGACAATATCGAATATGCAAGTGGTAATCAATCTGATAAAAACAATATTCTGGCTCAGGTTCTTGCTCTGCGTGCCTACGCTCATTTTCAGCTGGTACAGGTTTTCTCCCATGCGTACAGCTTCGATCCCAGTGCACCAGGAATTCCATATATTACAAACGGAACTAAAGGAACATATACATTTAGTCCAGAGCAGAGAGAGATTGAACTTGAAGCCACAATGAATACTCTGGCAAAATCCATTGAAGAGTACGAAAAAGTTTACAAAGAAGGTGACGATAAATCAAGCAAAGGAGTACTTCAAAGAGGAACCGTGGCAGATGTATTTGATCTTCTGCAGATTGATCTGGATGCTGCCATCGATCTTTTCCAAGGTTCTGGACCTCATACTAATCCTTTGCATATTGATTTAGCTGTTGCTCATGGATTGCGGGCAAAGGTGGCATTGGTAATGGAGGATTGGGAGACTGCTTCCAACCATGCTAACATGGCAATTTCAACGGCAGAAAGCAATGGAAAAGCGTTATACACCCCTGCTGGGTACAATGCCAATGGTTTCAACTCGGTTTATGGTAGCGAGTGGATGTGGGGAAGCCAAATTACTGAGGAGAATAGCACAATATATGCATCCTTCTTCAGCCACATGGACGCTACTGTCATGTCCTATGCTCAACTTGGCTTACAGAAGAAAATTACCGATGAACTTTACAGCCAGTTCCCCGAAACTGATGTAAGGAAAGCCCTGTTTATTGCTCCGGGAACCGGTTATAACCAATTGGTGGACTATACACAAATGAAGTTCCTTGATCCGGGTGGCTTTACCGGCGATTACATTTACATGCGCCTATCGGAGATGTACTTAATTAAAGCCGAAGCCCTTGCTCACCAAACAGGTATGGCATCTTTTGCTCAAGGAACCCTGTATAACTTGATAAGCCAAAGAGACCCGGCATATTCACAGTCAACCAATACTGGTCAAAACTTGGTCAACGAAATACTTCTGCATCGCCGCATGGAACTTTGGGGCGAGGGTCACGGATTTACGGATATTAAACGATTACAGCAACCACTTAACAGACCCGAGGGTTGGGGTAACCATGATCCAGGCTTTGCCATGGCAATGTATATTCCTGCTAACAATGAGAGTTTCAACTGGAGAATACCTTTCCATAGCTATCTGGATATAGCCATTGAGGGTGTAGGAGAGGTTGAAGTGGAAGGAGAATTATTTACTTCAACTCTTTTGGTTGCCGATAACGCACTAATCATGCTTAGGGCCACCCCAAGTTCTGAATTCATTAGCTGGACTATTAATGGTGATGTGGTGAGCAATGAACCTGAATTCTTGTTCCAAATGCCAACAGTTGATGTCACAGTTACTGCCAATTTCATTGGAGGTGGAACTTCATTATACCCTGTAATACTCATATCAAACCCGGTTGATGGAGGGACACTAACTGGTAACGGCAATTATGCTGAGGGACAATTGGTTACCATTTCAGCAACGCCCAACGATGGTTACATCTTTGAGAACTGGATGCATGAAGGAGATGAAGTGAGCACTAGCGCTAATTTCTCTTTCACCATGCCAGCTGAAGAAGTTACCCTAACAGCCAACTTCATTGTTGGTGACACATATACCCTAACATTGATTGTTGAGCCCGAAGGTACAGGCTTTGTGATGGGTGCTGGCAGCTATCCTGCTCAAGAAGATGTTACTATCAGTGCAACTCCAATTGATGGATACACATTCATTGACTGGAGAATTGATGATGTAACCATAAGTACAGATCCTGTGTATATCTTCACCATGCCAGAAAATGATGTAACAATTGTTGCCCACTTCGAAGAAGAGCAAGTTCCAATATTGCAAATCATTCCTCTGCTTTCGGGCTGGAACATATTCTCGCTATACGTTACACCCAATAGCCTCGATCTGCTTGATATCGTTCAACCATTAATCAACAATAGCCAACTTGTAAAGGTTCAGGATCAGGCTGGTAATGCCATTGAGTATATTGGCGAACAGTGGATTAACGATATAGGCAATGTTGATCTCGGGCAAGGATACAAAATACGGCTAAATCAAAATGCCAATCTAACCTTAATCGGACCTTATGCCAATGGAAATGCAACATGGAATTACTACACTGGCTGGAACATTGGTGGTTATCCTCTTAACTACCCAACCAATGCGCTGGAGGCATCGCAGGAAATCATAAATGATGGAGTGCTGCAAAAGATACAGTCGCAAACGGGTGCCGCCATTGAGTTTTTACCTGGTTTTGGATGGATTAACAGTATCGGGAACTTTATCCCCGGTCAGGGATATCGGGTAAGGGTTAACGCCGATTACTCTATAAACAAAAAGGATGCTGAAATAGAAAGCACTTCTCCCAAGCGTTACGATGGAAGTGTATTCACCCCTTCATGGGAGGGATTTGGTTTCGACCATCATAACATCTACATAGCCAATGCAACGCTTAATGGCGAGGCCTTACCTGCTGGAACTCAGATTGGCGTTTTTGATGGAGATCTTTGCGTGGGTATCCTTATCGTTGATGTGAATACTACAACGCCAATGCGTTTAGTGGCCACTCAAAACGATCCTCTAACAACATCCATAGACGGATTTACAACAGGTAACTCCATGAAGTTCATGCTTTGGGACAATCGCAATGGCACATTCGCAAGCGAATTGGAAGTTAAAGCACATGAGGGGTATACCACCCTTTTCCAGACAAGCGGAACTTCTGTTGTTGATCTTAAAGCAACCTCAGCAGCTACCGATGTAATAACCATAAGCGATGGCTCATACCTGGGTAATATATTCCCAAACCCCCTACATGATAGGACATCAATTTCTTTTTACCTATCTAATGAAGAGGATATTAATATCAGCATATACAATCTCTTGGGACAAAAGGTATCAGTCCTTGTCGAGGGTAAACTTAGTGAGGGCTTACATCAAATTGAGTGGAATCCCAAAAAGTACAATGTGCCGCAGGGTATTTATGTTGTAAGAATGGAAACGAAGGGTTTGATACAGTCCAAACGAATCGTTTTCAACCGATAGCAAACTATAAATCAGAAATTAAACATGAATAAACTAAATTATAATATCATGAAAAGATTACTAGCATTTCTAGTCCTTTCTCTTACTGGGCACATGGTTTTTGCTCAAACATTCTATACCCCGGTATGGACAGGAAACGGACTTGACCATATGAACATCTACATAACCTCTGTAAGGGTTAATGGCGTTAGCGTTATCCCGGGCAGCGAAATAGGGGTGTTCGATGGGGATGTTTGCGTTGGTGCAGCTGTGAGACCCACGGTAATCCAAAACTATATTGAGATTCGCGTTTCAAAGGACGACCCCACTACCCCTGAGGTAGATGGCTACATCCAAGGCAACCCCATCTCATTCCGCATCTGGAATCTTGATGCCTTTGAGGAACACCTTAATGTGGTTGCAACCTACACCGTTGGAAACCCCGTTTTTAACCCAGGGACAACAGCACTTGTCGCTCTAAATGTTACCACCGCACCAGTTAATAATCCTCCAGTTGCAGTGGTTAGCGCTAGTCAGGTGGTTAACGAAGGGCAAACTGTTACCATATCGGGTGCTAATTCTTACGATCCTGATGGAGACCCTATTTCATACGAATGGGCAGTAGACCCAACAATTGAAGGATTAAATCTCACTCAAGCTAGCATAAGTTTAACAGCACCAGAGGTGACAACTAACACTTCTTACACATTCACTCTTATTGTTAACGATGGAGAGCTAAACTCTCAGCCAGCGTTCACCTCATTGTTCGTTAAGGATGTGAATAAACCACCAGTGATAACTGGGCAACAAACTATTGCAACCAACGAAGGTACTCCCATTGCCCTGAATATTAGCATGGTGGAATATTATGATCCCGATCCAGGACAAAGTCACACTTTATTAATTTACCCAGGGAATAATTACTTGCTAAGTGGTAACACAATTACCCCTTCACCAGGATTTAGCGGAACGTTAAGTGTTCCTGTTCGCGTTAGCGATGGGATTGCTCTAAGCAACACATGGAATCTGTCGGTCACAGTTAATGCGGTGAACAATGCACCCCAGTTCACTTCTAACCCCGTGCTTAGTGTTTATCAAGGGACAACATACCTTTATCATATATCTGCAACCGACCCTGATGGAGATGTAATGACCATTGCTGGAGTAAACATTCCATCATGGTTAACGCTAGATCAGGGAACTGTTAATGGCACAGCAACTCTAGTAGGTATTCCACAAGTTTCGCATGTTGGGCAGCATGGCGTAACCCTGTCATTAACTGATGGGATCATTGAATCTCCGGTGCTACAAACGTTCAACATTACCGTACAGGCTGCCACAGTTGCTCCTGTGCTAATAACCTCATCGCTGGAAAAGGCATACGCTAATACAGCATATACTTCGCCGCTTGAATTTTATGATGCAGATAGCGATTCAGTAATTGTTTCGCTTCAAAATGCACCAGCATGGCTTAGCCTTCAGGGTGCCATCAACGGATTCGCTCGCCTTAAACTGGTCAATCAGCATGTAAGTGTAAACCTGATTGGCACTCCTACTACTTCATCGGTGGGCACTTTCGCTATCACCGTTCTTTTCACCGATAAAACGAATAACCGGTCAAAGATTCTCCCACTTCAGGTGATGCTACAGAACACCCCTCCCACTGCTACAGATGTTGAAGTTGCAACCGACGAAGACGAACAGGTTCTGGTAGTTCTGGAGGGCACCGATAACGAAACCCCCTATGGATTGATTTTTGAGTTGCTCTCTCAGCCTGAGCATGGAATACTTGATCAGATTTCTGCACGTATATACATCTATACACCCAACGAAAATTACTTTGGAACCGATGAATTTGAGTTCCGGGTTAAGGAATCGGGTACGAATCCTCTGTTTGATGACGCAATGGTTACCATAACCATTAATCCGGTAAATGATCCTCCAATAATCACTGCCTCAGAACGTCATTTTACAACCTTGGAAGGAGCATCCGTGATAGTTCCCAACATTGAATATAATGATGATATTGACGGGGAATATGCCTCCGAACTTGAATTGGGAGCACTTTTTGGGCCATTCAATGGAAGTTTCAACTTTGAAAACCATATATATACACCCAATCCAAATTTTTACGGATCAGATCTCTTTTTCCTTATCGCCTCAGAAATAGAAGTTGATGGCTTAGAATCGGAACCCCTGATGCTGTGGTTTAATGTTGAAATGGTTAACCAACCTGCCATTATCTCCGTTAGAGATATTTATCTCAATGAGGATGAATCTACTACCTTTATACCAGTAGTATCAGACCGTGAGTCGGACATTGAGAATATTGAATACCATATCATTCTGACTCCATCAAACGGAACGTTGGTGGTTGAAAACCTCACCTTTACTTACACACCTGATGAGGATTGGTTTGGAACCGACTATATAGTTTTTCAGGCAAAGGATTTCCATGGTGATTGGACCCCTGATCTTGAGATTTTCATTCATGTTGCTCCTGTAAACGATGCACCTGTAGCAACTTCGAACGAGATTGATGCGGAGAACTCTACCACAGTAATCATTGATTTCTCTGATTGGGTGAGCGACATTGACAATACCCTCGATGAGCTTACAATTGAATTTATACTAACTGATGAGAGTGGCATCGGAATGGGAATGCTACCAAGCACAATTATTCAGGGAGCAGATAATATGACCTTTACCTACACCTCTATGCATGAAAGTAGCCAGGATTATATCCTCTATAGAGTTTTTGACTTGCAAAACACTTCTACTCCTGCAATGATAACAATCAACAACCTTCAGGGAACTAAAACGGATTCGAAAACTGACCTTTTTGTTGCCAAGGGTGATTATCTGGATATCACATGGGGTGATACTCTTGAGGTATTATTCACCTTAGTTGTTGGTGGAGAGAATCAGGAACCACCATCAATTGAAATAACCAATGCCGATGAGCTCAACGGTGATCTAATCAACCTTGAACTTTTAGAATTTACCCCCGGACATCCATTGGTAACCTATAAAGCAACCTACATTGCCCCCAATAAATCGTTTGAGGATGATAAGCCATCAGGAAATGCCACCGGGGTGCTTTTCGACAGGGTTGGATTTAGCGGTAACAGAAACAAAAAGGGATTCAAAGAGGTTTCCAACGTTGATAGCATCTATATTGGCAACCTGGATATTAAAGTCCCCACCTTTATCCATCCAATTTCTCCAGTTGCCATGGTTGAAGGGGAGTCTGTTCAGGTAAATATTCTTTACACCGATCCTGACACGCAGGACGAGGATATTCAGTGGGATATTGTTGTGGGTATTGAGGATGTAAACCACAGCTTTACTCCCATTGAAGCTGGAAATGTTTCTCTCGAAATTACTCCTCCAGGTAACTTTTTTGGCAATATGGTTGTTTCTGTTACAGCAACTGATGATACAACCACAACAGCCAGGGATTTCATTGTCCAAATCCTGGGGTTAAATCAACCTCCAAGCATAAGAATGGTAGACAGTATTTTCTACATGAGCAACACCCAGCGAATTGTGAGCGCACTGATAACAGATAGAGAAACACCAACTAATCAGCTCGATATCAGCTTTGAGGCAGATCCTTCCAATGCCGTGGAACAAATACTTTTCTCTCAGGGCGATCTTACTATATACCCTACTCAGGGATTCACAAGTAATTTCTATGTAGATATTAGTGTTTCTGATGGTGAGAATGAGGCAACCCATCAAATAAAGTTTAAACATAAGCTAACCAATGCAATGCCCATGCTTTCGCCCATTAACACAGCCGCTACACTTGAGGATTCACCTATTTCTGTTAGCATTACACCCATGGATCCTGACCCAGAAGATTGGTTGGAGGTAACCATAGGGAGCAGCAATCAGAATTTGATCCCCAGTGATGGGATCACCATTACCCCTCAGTCTGCTTTACCTGGGGTTGAACGTACGATTAACTTCATCCCTTCGCCTGATAGATTTGGGGTATCCGATATCACTGTATATGTTTCTGATGGATTTAAGTCTATCGCACAGCAATTTACCCTACAGGTAATAGCGGTAAACGATCCTCCCTCGCTTGTTGAAATTGATGATCAGGAGATGTATAACGATCAGGAAATTACTCTTGCCCTTAGCGCAATTGATATCGATTCGTACATATTCTCTTTCACTGCTGAATCATCAAATCAGGATCTAGAGTTGGAGGTAATAGACAACTTGCTAACCATAAGAGTTCTTAATGGTTACTTTGGAACCACAGAATTTACTGTAACTGTTGCCGATGACTCATTAGCCACACATTCCCAGACGGTAGAGCTAATTGTTCATGATGCCACTTCTGCTCCAACATTGAATGGAAATAGCATTCTGGTTTATCCAAACCCCACCAACAACACAATTTTTGTTCGTGGAATCCCTGGGGACTATCAAGAAACCTCAGTCAATATTTTCAATCTATACGGTCAACTGGTTACAACCAAAAACTTTAACCACCATGCAGATGATGTCATAAAACTGGATATTAATCATTTACCCCAGGGGGTATATATTATTCAGGTTAAGCATGGCACTCAGCAATTCCAATCAAGGATTATTAAAAACTAGCTTTAATAATGTACATAGAAAGAGGCTGCCCTTTTGGGACAGCCTCTTTCTTTTATATCTGAAATAAATCTAAAGGATTAGATCAGATTTTATCGAATCCGCAGTATGGTTGTAAAACTTTTGGAATTCTAATGGCACCCTCTTCCTGGTTGTTCTCCAAAAGGGCTGCCAAAATTCTTGGCAAAGCCAATGCACTTCCGTTTAACGTATGGGCTAGCTGGTTACGCTTTTCTCCCTCTTCGCGGAAGCGAAGCATTAGCCTGTTAGCCTGAAAAGATTCGAAGTTGGACACCGAACTCACCTCAAGCCACATTTTCTGGGCTGCTGAGAAAACCTCGAAATCGTAGGTTAGGGCTGAAGTGAAACTCATATCCCCTCCGCATAAGCGTAAAATTCTGTATGGCATTTCAAGTTTTTTAAGTAGGTTCTCAACATGGGATACCATATCATCAAGGCTTTCGTAAGAACGATCGGGGTGTTGAACCTGAACAATTTCAACTTTATCGAACTGGTGAAGACGATTCAATCCCCTTACATCTTTGCCATAGGAGCCCGCCTCACGGCGAAAACAGGGCGTATATGCGGTTAACTTAACGGGAAAGTCGGATGCATTCAGAATAACATCCCTAAAAATATTGGTAACGGGAACTTCTGCTGTTGGAATCAGGAAGAAATTATCCGTTTGTACATGATACATCTGCCCATCCTTATCGGGCAGTTGACCTGTTCCGTAAGCGGAATCCTCGTTCACCATTAAAGGGGGCATTATTTCTCTGTAGCCTGCTTTAATGTTTTCGTCAAGAAAAAAATTGATGAGCGCGCGTTGCAACTTCGCTCCCTTACCCTTATATACCGGGAATCCAGCACCTGTTATCTTAACACCCAATTCAAAATCAATAATATCGAATATTTTTGCCAGCTCCCAGTGAGGTTTTGCATTTTTTGGCAAAAGGGGTATAACCCCTCCTGATCGAACCTCAAGGTTATCCTCAGTTGAAATTCCTGCAGGGACCGATGGGTGTGGTAGGTTTGGAATCCTGATAAGAGTAGTGTTAAGATCTTGTTCAACTTCAGCCATTTTCTGGCTCATTTGCTTAGACTCCTCCTTCAATTCTGTAACCTTAAACTTAAATTCATTTGCTTCGCTTACTTTTCCCTGCTTAAAAAGAATTCCTATTTCCTTTGAAAGTGCGTTTTGTTCAGCAAGATTACCATCGAGTTTACCCTGTATTAACCTTCTTTGATCGTCAAGGGAAAGAACCTTGTCTATCAATTCAATAGCTTGGAAATTTTTGATGGCCAGGCGTTTTATCACCTCATCTTTGCCTTCGCGAATGAGTTTAAGGGTTAGCATAAATAAGATATTATCGGTTGATAATGAAAAATCTCCTGAACTTACGCCATTTCAGGTAAGCTACAGGAGATTTTAAATAAATTTATATGTAAGCTTACTAGTTTTCTGCTGGAATAACTGAAACGTAAGATTTGTTCTCTGCTTTTTTGCGGAACGATACAACGCCGTCAATAAGAGCAAAAAGGGTGTGATCCTTGCCAATCCCAACATTTTTACCAGGATTATGCTTGGTTCCCCTTTGGCGTACGATAATGTTGCCAGCCTTACATACCTGTCCACCGAAAAGTTTAACGCCTAAACGTTTACTTTCTGATTCGCGTCCGTTGCGTGAACTACCAACTCCTTTCTTATGTGCCATTTTCTAGTTCTTTTATGGGGTTATGCAACAATTTCTTCAATCTGTATCTGGGTGAACTGCTGACGATGACCTCTCTTCAGCTTGTACCCCTTACGTCTTTTCTTCTTGAAAATGATAACCTTATCGCCTTTTACCTGATCGAGTATTTTTGCGGTTACCTTAGCATTCTCAACGGTGGGATTTCCAATTGTCACTTTTCCTTCATCCTCAACAAGGAGAACTTTATCAAAGTTCAGTTCGGCTCCCTCTTCGCCTTCCTGGCGATGAACAAAGATCTTCTGATCTTTTTGTACTTTAAATTGCTGTCCTGCAATGTCTACAATAACGTACATTTGTTATAGTCTTAATAGTGTTTCTATACTTTTTGGGCTTGCAAAAGTAGGAAAGATAATTTGAATAACAAAAAAATGCTGAAATATTTTTATCGCTGAATTGCAATCATTACCTGTTTGCCATATCCCAAACCGCAAGGAATAACATTCTTGAAGCATCCTCCATAATCTCGGGAGTTAATGTAATATCGGGCTTGTCATCAGGATGATGATAATTAATTGGTTTAACCGCATTGGTAGTCCCAACACTTACTGCATTATATCCCGCTTTCAAGAATACAGCCGCATCGGTACGAGGGCGGGTTCTGGGTAAGCGGGAAACGGAAGTGTTAAACGATCTATGAGTAAAACTATCATTAGCTTTTACAAATGCTTCTAGAATATCAGGGTAACTTTCTCCTCCCCATAAAGCTAGTCCTGTTCCATTCCCTACCATGTCTAAATTGATAAAGTAGAGGGTTCTTTCCTTATCAAATGTTGGATTTTCAACAAAGTAGGTGCTGCCAATCAACCCACATTCCTCTGCTCCAATAAAAATAAAAGCTACCGAACGCTTAGGCTTCTCGGGGAGCTGTGCCATTGCTCTGGCAACCTCCATAATATTTGCTACACCCGATGCATTATCAAGGGCACCCGGAAGTAGCACACCCGGATTACCCTGTCCATCGAGGTGGGCTCCAATAAGGATTACCTCATCCTTTAACAGGGAATCACTTCCCTCGACAACACCAATAATATTTGCTGTTTTGTTATCTGGAAAATGCTTGGTTTCGGTTCTTATCCTTACTTTTTTGCCGAGAGGCATTGATACAGGCTTTCTGCTCTGTTGGATTTGAGCAATTATATCTTCATACTTTTTATTATTTCCAAAGAAAAGGTCATTTACAACCTCTAGTCCGATGTGGGCATAAATCATTCCCTTCTGGTACTTAACGCTTGGATTTGCGATTGCACCAACGTAGAGCACTCCTGCTGCCCCATGCTGCAGTGCATTGGCAAATTTAAAAGTATGCATGCTGTATGGCACCCATTTCTCCACATCTGGATCATCCCTTTTGGCAGGCGATTCAGAACAAAACACTACGATCTTCCCCTTAACATCAACTCCTTTGTAATCGTTGTAGTTTAGTTCAGGTGCAGTAATTCCATAGCCAACAAACACAACTTCAGCCTCAACCTCACCGGAATCTGAATTACTTGCAGGGATAAATTCTTTGGGAATCGAATAAGGTTTACGAAGGGTATCCTTTTTATCTATCAACAAGAGTTCTACCTCACCGGGAGAAAATACCTGAGTGTAAGGCCGGGCAAAATTCTGAAAATAACCATCATCCTCTGCAAATGGTTTTACACCCCATTGTCTTAGATTTGCAACCAGCCAATGTGCGACACTATCGTATCCGGGTGAGCCTGCTCCTCTGCCCTCGTACTTTGGCAAGCACATTTCGTTAACATAGTCCATAAGCGTATGACTCGAAATGCTATTAGCTGCATTAACAACCTCAATGGGATAAATCTGGGCGTTTACAAAGAGCGAAAAGAAAAAACTTAGAATCAGCAATATTAATAATCTCATTTTTTTTATTTTTTAGATATTTTAAAATGAAACGGGTTTAAAAGGTTTTAATTTGTTTGTCTATAATTATTTTACACAAACTTATAAAAGTAAACGAATAAGTTTGATGAATATATATTCCATTTTTTAAAAAGATAATTAAAAGGTTATCAATTAACAAAAAAATTATACCTTTGCCCCGCAAAAAAGTAGGTTTAACCAAAAAAAGCGTGATTAAGTATGCCTGTAAAAATTAGACTTAGCCGCCACGGAAGGAAGAAAGCTCCTTTCTACCACATTGTGGTGGCGGATAGCAGGGCGCCACGGGATGGCAGATTTATTGAGAGGATTGGCACTTACAATCCAATTACAGATCCTGCTACTATTGAATTAAACTTTGATAGGGCATTGGACTGGCTGCAGAAGGGCGCTCAACCTACAGACACCACTAGGGCTATCCTATCGTACAAGGGTGTTTTAATTAAGAAGCATTTGCTCGAGGGAATCAAAAAGGGTGCTTTAACCGAGGAGCAAGCCGAGGAAAAATTCCAAAGTTGGCTCAAGGAAAAAGAATCGAAGATTCAATCCAAAATAGAACGCATTGCTAAGAGTCAGAAAGACGAAATAGCATCGCGTGTTGAGGCTGAATCTAAGGTTCGTGAGACACGAGAGCAAGAGATTGCCAAGAAACTTGCTGCTGAAGCCGCTAAAGAGGCTAAAGAGTCGGCTAAAGAGGAACAGAATGCTCCCGCTGATGAGTTACAGGATGAAACCCCTGTTGCTGAACAGCAGGAATCCGCTCCCGATGGCGAAGAGCAGGAGAGTGAAACCGCTGAAGGATAGGGATATCCCAGATGAACCTTCCTCAACTTACTGAGATAGGTATAATTCAACGACCTCACGGAGTAAATGGTGAAATCCAGGTTTCCTGGACCAACAATTTCGATCCTGAAGAATACATTTTGGAATCGGTATTCATATCAATAGATGGAATACCGGTTCCTTTTTTTATAGAATCCATGCGGAGCAAAGGTGTGGGCAGCTCATTAGTTATTTTTGAAGGAGTCAAAACAAAAGACCAAGCTCAGGAACTGGTAAATTGCAAAGTTTTTGCAGAAGTAAAAAAAACTGATATTCAAGATGAACTCTTTCTTGATGATATGGAAGGGTTCACCATAATCAACACAAAAGGAATTCAATTCGGCACCATTATACTTCTTGAAGATTTTTCAGGCAATCTTGTATTCCAGGTTTTAACAAGCAGCGGCAAAGAGATTCTTATCCCTGCCAATCCAGACTTTATAGTGGAAGTGAATGAAGATTCCAAGACCATAGTTATGGAAATTCCCAAAGGATTGTCGTACCTATAAATCAAACTTTATATCCTTCTCAAATGACACTATTCGCTCTCGCCATCGTGTGGGAATAGGAATGCTCTGTTCATTCTTACCGTTAAACCCAACCATAACCGCCTTGCTCTCAGCAGCAACATTACTTGAGGTTTGATTGTAAATCTGCTGTACCATTTCGAGGCTTTTATTGCCCAGCCTCACTATCTTGGTAAGAACCTCCACGTTATCATATATCTTTATGGGGTTTAGGTAATTTATACTTATGTTAACGAGGATTAAACCTTCTTCTTGCCAATCCATAACATCCTTAAGAACGTCCTTGAAGTATGCCATTCGTCCTAAATCGAAATACTGCTGGTATACTGAATTGGTTGCATGCCCCAGAGTATCGATATCGTTGAAGCGGATTTGAATGGTTTGTGTGTGAAAGTATTTTTTGGTGTCTAAACTCATAATTATTTATTAAAATTATTTTCGGATGACGTTAACCTCACCCTTAATTCCTAACTGTATAATACCCGATGGTGTTGAATCGAGAGCTGTATCATATTCCATTGGTACAACGTAATCCACTCCTTTTATTATTCTTTCATCGATTTCGTGAAAACCCTTAGGAAAAGAAGCTCCAGATAAATTTGCCGAAGTGGACACTATGGGCTTTCGCAGTGATTGGATTAGTTGCTCACAGAATAAATGTTTAACTATCCTGATGCCAATGCTTCCATCGAAAGCAATAAGGTTTTTTGCTAAATTCTTGGCATTAGGGTAGATAATAGTCAACGGTTTATCTGCAATATCAATTATATCCCAAGCAATTTCTGGCACTGTATTAAGATATAGATTTAACCAACTTGGGTTCTCCATTAGCACCAGCATGCTTTTGCTATCCACTCGTTGCTTAAGCTTATATACTTTTGCGACAGCTTCAGGATTAGTAGCATCACAGCCAATGCCCCAAATCGTATCAGTGGGGTAAAGGATTAGTCCTCCTTTTTTCAATACATCAACTGCTGCTACAATATCGTTTTTCATGTTAATAACCTTGGAAAAAGGCTGCCCAAGTATCATTAGGACAACCTCTTAGGGGATGATAACTTTTTTTACCCTTAGTATCGATAATGATCGGGCTTAAATGGACCATTAATATTCACTCCAATATAATCGGCTTGCTTTTTGGTGAGTTTGGTGAGCTTTACACCCAGCTGATCAAGATGCAATCGTGCCACCTCTTCGTCGAGGTGCTTTGGCAAACGGTAAACATCTATAGGCATATCTTTAAGCCAAAGTTCAAGCTGAGCCAGGGTTTGGTTGCTGAAGCTGTTGCTCATCACGAAGCTGGGATGCCCCGTAGCACAGCCAAGGTTAACTAATCGGCCCTCGGCAAGGATGAAAATTGAATTACCATTGGGCAAGAAGTATTGATCCATCTGAGGTTTAACCGTTTCCTTTCGAACGCCAGGGGCGTTATTCAGCTTTTCAACCTGTATTTCATTGTCAAAGTGCCCAATGTTGCATACAATTGCCTGATTCTTCATGGCGAGCATATGCTCCAATGAAATAACTTCGCAGTTGCCTGTGGCTGTAACAAAAATGTTTCCTTCATTAAGAGCTTCTTCAATGGGTTTGATTTCAAAACCTTCCATTGCTGCCTGTAAAGCACAGATAGGGTCAATCTCAGTTACGATAACCCTTGCTCCATAGGCACGCATGCTTTTTGCACAGCCCTTACCCACATCGCCATAACCAAGCACCACCACCACCTTGCCAGCAATCATCACATCGGTGGCCCGTTTAATGCCATCGGCAAGCGATTCGCGGCAGCCATACAGGTTGTCGAACTTGCTCTTGGTAACCGAATCATTCACGTTTATAGCAGGAACCAACAACTCTCCCTTCTCCTTCATCTGGTAGAGCCGGTGAACACCGGTGGTGGTCTCCTCCGATACCCCTTTCCATTCCTTCACCATTTTATGCCACTTCTGGTTATCCTCAGCAAGTATTTTCTTGAGAAGCTTTAGAATTTCCTTCTCCTCAATACTTCCCGCTTGCTTACTAAGAATTGTTGGATCATTCTCTGCCTTATATCCAAGGTGGATTAACAGTGTGGCATCACCTCCATCATCAACAACGAGATTTGGACCCTTGCCGCCAGGAAAGCTAAGTGCTTGAGCGGTGCACCACCAGTACTCCTCCAAGGTTTCGCCTTTCCATGCGAATACGGGGATCCCCTTCTTAGCAATGGCTGCTGCCGCATGGTCCTGAGTTGAAAAAATGTTGCAGCTAGCCCAACGCACATCGGCACCCAATTCTATAAGGGTTTCAATGAGAACAGCGGTTTGAATGGTCATGTGTAGCGAACCCGAAATTCTTGCCCCTTTTAAGGGTTTTTGTGCTGAATACTTTTCCCTTATGGCCATCAAGCCAGGCATCTCCTTCTCGGCAATGCTAATTTCTGTTCTTCCCCATTCGGCTAGGGAAATATCTTTTACTTTGTAGGGAAGTGTTTCGGTGATTATTTGTTCCATAGTTTTTATAATGATTATTTTTTTATCGACATGTGATTTTTTTAATTTATTGGGAGTACAAAGGTAATTGATAAAACTTATTCTTTGTGTATTTTAAACTATTTATAACCAAGAAGCTCCTGCACTTTAACTTTATCCTTTGCTAGTTGTTTCTTTAAATGATCAAGTGATGGAAACTTTTCCTCCTCCCTAATCTTATCTATGAAACGAACAGTAATCTGCTCATTGTAAATATTTTGGTTAAAGCCTATAATATGAGCTTCAATGGTTCTGTTTGAGTTATCATTAAGAGTTGGTTTTTTCCCAATGTTAAGCATAGATGGATATGAAATCCCGTTGTAATCGACCCATACTGCATAAACACCATCGCCAGGAATTTGTTTAAGAGGTTCAACTGGTGATATATTGGCAGTAGGGTAACCGATTGAGCGTCCAATCTGTTTTCCACCCTCAATTGTACCACTTATTTCATATGGCCTTCCAAGCATATGGTTTGCAAAAGCTAGATTCCCCTGCTCAAGGGCTGCTCTAATTTTGGTGGAGCTAATGTTTATACCATCAAACTTTATAGGGTCTACTTGAAAGGTCTTGAAGTTGCCTGCCGATTCCATCTCTTTTAGAAGTTGGAAATCACCCTGTCCCCTATGGCCAAAAACATGGTTGTACCCAATCACTATACTTGAAACATTCAACTTATTAATAAGGAGATCCTGTACAAATTCTCGTGCAGGTTGAGAGGCCAATTTTGGTGTGAAATCAAGAATTAGCAAAATATCTATTCCGTTTTCAGCTATCAGATTCTGCTTTTCTTCCAATGTAGTTAGAAACCTTAATGTTTCCACATCCTGATTTAATACAATCCGAGGGTGAGGCCATAGAGTTATTACTATACTTTTTTTTAAAAGTTTCTTTGCCTTTGCAACAGCAGTCTGCAATATTCTTCTATGCCCAAGATGAACTCCATCAAAGAATCCGATGGTTACAATGGACTTTTTTAGTAAAATTTGAGAATAGTCTTTGGTTATTATCATGCCTAAAAAAAAGTTGTGTAAAAATAGAAAAAGAAGCCGAGAGTATCGGCTTCATAACAGATAAATGTAGGATTATATGTATCGCTTGAGCGGTAAAACTATATCCACCTAACCAGGGTAAAGTCCATGCGATGCGGCATCTCCTTGTTCTTAGCGTAAATCCTGATACCAGAATCGTAAACGCCTGGGTTATTTGGAATAAAGGATAAACGGTAGATGGCTCTATTTTCCTCAACATGCTCAAGGTCAAAATCCTGAGAGTGTTTTATTTTGATATCACCGTTATCAACAAGTTCGGCTATAACCAGTTCGACACCCACCTCATCAGGGGTTAGCTTGCCAAGGTCAAGCACCACTTCAGAGGAGTATTCTTTTCCGAGTACAATGGCCTGACGGGATGTATCAAACTGCTCAGCAGTAATAATTTCAAGACTTTCCCAGTTTCTTGAAACCTTGCGTTTCCAAGCTGCCAATCGCTTAGCTAATTCATATTCATTCTCAGCAATCCTATTACTACGCAAATACAATTTATGGTAGAACCGATTCTCGTAATCCTCCATCATGCGTGTGGAAGAGAATTTCGATGCCACCTTGGCTATAGAATTTTTGATATGTGATACCCATTCCATGGGTACATCCTCTTCGTTTCTTTGGTAGTAAACTGGAACTATCTCGTTCTCCAGTATGGTATAAATCATTTCTGCATCAAGTTCATCCTGAAACTCTTGCTGGATATATGTTCTTTCCATGGGCAGAGCCCAGCCAGCTCCCTTCTGATAACCTTCCACCCACCACCCATCGAGTACGCTGAAATGCAAAGCGCCATTCATAACCGCTTTCATTCCGCTTGTTCCAGATGCTTCAAGTGGACGAGTAGGCGTATTTAGCCATATATCAACCCCTTGAACCATCTTTTTGGCTAGTTCCATATCGTAATTCTGAAGGAAAAGAAATTTACCAACAAACTCAGGGCGTTTGCTTACTTCAACCAATTTTCGAATTAAATCTTGTCCTGCTTTATCGTTAGGGTGTGCTTTCCCAGCAAAGATGAACTGCACGGGCATATCCTCGTTGTTGATTATGTTATTTAATCTATCCAAGTCACGAATCAAAAGATGAGCTCTTTTGTAGGTAGCAAATCTTCGGGCAAAGCCAATTGTAAGTACATTATCGCGGAGTTTCTCCTGAATCTCAACGACATGTCTAGGGCTTTCATATTTAACAATTTGAGGATTAACCAATCGGGTTCGAATGTAGTCTATCAGTTTTTTCCTTTGAACATTTGTCACATCCCAAAGTTTACTGTCGGGGATATTGTAAATGTTTTCCCAAATAGGGTTATTCTCGAACGATTTATCCTTTGAATTTTGCTCTAAAAGAGATCTGATTTCAGGACATGTCCAAGTAGGATAGTGAACACCGTTAGTAACGAAGCCAACGTGAAGTTCGCTGGGGAAATAACCAGGCCATAAGTTGGCAAACATTCTTCGGCTAACATCACCATGGAGCCAACTTACGCCATTAACTTCTTGTGAAAGATTGGCGGCTAAATAGCTCATGGAGAACCGCTCATTTTCATCTCCAGGATTTAGTTTACCAAGGTCCATAAATTCTTCCCATGTAATACCAAGCCTTTCTGGGTAATGTGCCATGTAAGTTCTTAAGGTATCCTCGAGGAATGAGTCGTGTCCTGCAGGAACTGGTGTGTGAGTAGTGAACAGGCTTGAAGCCCTCACAATTTCCAATGTCTCTTCAAAGGAAAACTTGTTGTCAACAATAAATCTTCGCAAGCGTTCCAATCCTGCAAAAGCAGCATGCCCCTCATTGAGGTGATATACACTGGGATTTATTCCAATTTCTTCTAATGCTCGAACACCTCCAATCCCAAGAATCATCTCCTGTTTGAATCGATTTTCCCAATCTCCACCGTAAAGATGATGGGTTATGTTTCTATCCTGAAGTTGATTATCTTCATAATCGGTATCAAGAAGGTAGAGTTCAGTCCTTCCCACATCTACTCTCCAAATTCGGGCATTAACAATACGACCAGGAAAGGCAATACTAATGGTTTTCCATTTTCCATTAGGGTGCCTAACTGGTTTAGCAGGAGTTTGGGCAAAATTCTGTTGATCGTATGCGGCAATTTGCTGACCTGTAGATGAGAGTTGCTGTGTAAAGTAACCGTAACGATAAAAAAGACCAATTGCGTAGAGGGAAACATTCCTGTCAGAGGCTTCTTTCAAGTAATCACCGGCAAGCACTCCTAACCCTCCAGAATAGAGTTTCAGACTTGTATGAAGACCGTATTCCATACTGAAGTATGCAATTTTAGCTCCTTTCCTACCCGACTTATTTTTCATGTAAGCACTAAAGTGCTGGTGAACCTTGTTGAGTTTTTCGATAAAACCATCATCCTTTTCTAATTCTTTGAAACGGTTATAAGGGATTTTATCGAGAAAAAGTATAGGGTTCTGCTCGCACTCAACCCAAAGGTCGGGGTCTATGGATTCAAAAAGTTCAATGGCATCGGGATTCCAACACCACCATAAATTCTTTGAAAGTTCATCAAGAGCGGTAAGTTTTTCAGGGATGTTTTTTTGGATTATGAGCCTAACCCAGTTGGGCTTGTTAATCAGGTATTGCTTTTCAACTGAAGGGAGTTGTTCTTCTCGATCGGAATCCATGAATTGATGCGTACGTTGCTCCACTTTCTCAAGGGCAATATCGTAGGCTTCTTTATAGTAACTAATCAGATTTTTCCAAAGGGCAATCTGCGAAACATCAAAGGCATTCTTTCGGAAATCGCTTTGCTTTTCAAGCGAAAGGTTAGAGTATTGACAGATGGTAGATGATATCTCGTTTATAACAAATTCATCATTATCGTCGGTTCTCTCAATTACTTTAATACCAGGTTGATCCTCTTTGTAGTAAGTGTTTACCCAAAGTCCAAACCCAGCAAGGGTTGTTGTTATGGTTGGCACGTGAAATGCCAAACTTTCAAGCGGGGTATAACCCCACGGTTCGTAGTATGAAGGGAATACTGAGATATCCATTCCAATAAGTAAATCCCAGTAGGGCATATTGAATATACCGTCGTTACCATTAAGATAGCAAGGGACAAAGAAGATCTTTACCCTATCGCTGGATGAATTATATAGCCCTGCGGATTTAAAACGATTAAGAATGGGATCATTCTCTGGATCGTTGAGGTAATGGGTTATATGAGTATTGCTTAAAACTACAATATTCTCGTTGTCCTTTTCCTGAAGGTTCTTAAAAACATCCCTTCGTGGACCATGATGCCCCGCCGGAATAAGAATAAATGCCAATACTTCGCGATTAAGATCTGGGCAATTATTAAGTTTAGCCAAAGATTCTATGAATACATCAATTCCTTTGTTTTTAAACTCGTATCTACCGCTAATGCCTACTACTAGGGCATCTTTGGAGACATCGTGTGCTAAAAGTGCTTCGGCAACTTCGTAAAATTTAACTTTTGCCTCAATGCGGCGAAGTTTAAACTCATCACCTTCGGGTACAAAGCTGTTCTCAAAACCATTGGGTGTAACAACATCCACCTCTTTACCATGAAATTGCTTACATTCCTTGGCCGTAATTTCGCTTACAGTAGTATAACAATCGGCTTCAACTGCTGAAACCTTTTCAAGCGATTGCTTTGATACTACGTTGAATTCAATTGCCTTTTGTTCAGCATTATATTTATCTAGTTTGCTATAAAGGGGGATATTATTGCCTGCAATGCATCGACCCATAACAGTGGCATGGGTTGTAAAAATAGTGCCAACCTGAGGTATATTCCTTTTAAGGTAAAGCAAACCGGTACCAGTCATCCACTCGTGGAACTGAGCAACAATTCTATGCCTTTGGGTAAGCTGAAAACGGGTAAAACTTTCAATTACCTTCCCCGCAGCAAATCCAAAAAGTGCAGGCTCAACATAATCCCATTGACCTGAGATGGAATCAAGTTTGTATTCTTCCCAAAATTCTTTGAATATTTCATCCTTTTTAGAGAAGAAGGGGGTGAAATCGACTATAATAACCACTGGTTTCCCCTCAATGTTCCATCTCCCAATCCTTACCCTTAGGCCCTCCTCAGTTGCTTTGTTTTTCCAGGATGAGAGTAATTGAGGATCTTCGATGAATTCAGGATTACTTTCAGTATCCCTCCAAACGTCGGGGCCAATAAGAATAAGATTATTCTTATACTCTTCCACAAGGGTAAGAGCTTTGGTTGAAATGACAGTGTGGATGCCACCAACCTTATTGCATATCTCCCAGCTAACCTCAAATAGGTAGTCAGGTTTCAGTAATTTCTCTTTCATTGTAGTATGATGGTTCAAGTAAAGTTATTTAACCAGTATCTACTTCTTCTTCGGTGTTGCTTTTTTTACAGTTGTTTTTCTTGCTTTTTTTGTGTCGGTTTTAGTGGTCTTAGATGTAGCAGTCTTCCTGGGCGAAGTTGTTTTTTTGGCTGGTTCTTTCCCTGCTTTCATCGCTTTAAGACTTTTTAATTTTTTCTCATATTCCACAATTAAGGTATCCACGTCTTGGGTTTCGGTAGCAATATCGGAGCCAATACCTTCCTGAATAGGAACCTGAAAAGAGTCAACCCTGATTTTAAAATCGCTGAAAGCATTCATAAAGTTGATAAATGCTTCGTATGGGGTATCGTAAGGATTAAAGTATTTGTGAACATCTCCGTCGCTGAACCACTTTGTACACATATAGTAAAAATGGTCGCTGGTTTGTAGATATCGCCAATCGCGCTGGATATCAGGATCATCAATATTGTTGATTTTGCTTACAAAGCTGTAAAGGTTATTAAATGCATCATCTTGCATTTCATTTCCCAGCCATGCAGTAAGGTCTCTTTCCTCATCAGCCCAACTGATTGGATATGGAACATGCATTGAGGCAATGGGTTGATGTTTCTTTGCCGCTTCGGCAGGGGTTAAAAACTCAAAATCGGTGTCGGAGAAAACTCTGCCAGGTAATGCTTTCATAAAATCAAAAATACCCGTTTCTGCCCATTGGTGTTCACCAAAGGTTTCATAGTCCATAAATAAGTTTATGATCTCGTCGTTGGGATTAATAGAGTTTAGCCAATGTACATACTTTTCAGTTGTTAGCGGCCACTCTTCCCATGCTCTATTAGAAAACCGGAAGGCGATATCATCGCTCATTTGAAAATTTTTGAGCAAAAGTTTAAGCTTTGGATTAATGGCATTCGTGTAAAGGTAGTTGGAACTTTTCCATCCCAGGATATGTTTAGCCCCCTCAGTAAGCATTGCCCTATAACCCATATCGGCAACCATTGCACCAATTTCATCGGAATATATCAACTCAGTATTACGGAATGTTGTAGGTTTCTGTCCAAAAAGTTCCTCTATCTTACTAGATTGAGCATTTACCTGTTTTTCGAATTCTTCTCGGCTTTTTAATGCCGACAGGGAGTGTGAATAGGTTTCAGCAATAAACTCAACGGACCCTGTTTCGGCCAAACGTCGGAACGTGTCAAGAACATCTGGTGCGAACATTTCAAATTGATCGAGTGCTGTACCAGAAATGGAATAGGATATCTTGAAACGTTTGCCAAATTCATTGATAAGCGAAAGCATCAGGTTGTTGGTGGGTAGGTAGCACTTTTCTGCCACTTTACGCATTATCGATCGGTTAGCGTACTCATCAAAGTAGTTATGATAGTGCCCAATATCAAAGAAACGATAGCGGCGTAGCCTGAATGGCTGATGAACCTGAAAGTAGAAACAGATTGTTTTCATTCTAAATATATTTAGACATTGAGTTATTATTTTATTCTTTTGTTTTTTTAGCTGATTTACTTAGAATATTAACCCCACCCTAAAATTGACTTATACACCTCCTTGACTTCAAAGGCAGCATTTTCCCATTTAAGGTTGTTCACCTCTTCCTGACCATGCTGCTTAAAGTATGTTGATAAAGCTTCATAGTTTAGCAAACCGTAAATACAATCGGCCATGGCATCGATATCCCAAAAATCTACTTTAAGAGCATGGCGCAGCACTTCAGCAACCCCAGATTGTTTTGAGATAATCACCGGTACATTGCTTCGCATTGCTTCCAAAGGGCTAATTCCAAAGGGTTCCGATACCGAGGGCATAACGTAAACATCACTTATGGCAAACATTCTGTTCACATCTGCTCCCTTGAGGAATCCCGTAAAGTGGAACTTGTTGGTTATACCCAGCTCTGCAGCACGGCGTATCATTCGGTTCAGCATATCACCGCTACCAGCCATTACAAACCTAACATTGGGGTACTTTTTGATAACCTTATTGGCCGCTTCCACAAAGTAGTCGGGGCCTTTCTGGAAGGTAATGCGTCCAAGGAAGGTAACCACTTTTTCAGGCACCCATCGCTTAGAGTTTGTATATTCATCAATGCTTGAAAAATCAACAGCATTATGTACGGTAATCACCTTATCCTCGGGTACTCCATAACGATTGATTATCGTATTACGAGTTAAATGGCTCACGGCAATTACCTTATCGGCCATATGCAGTCCTTGCCTTTCAATGTCGTATACTGCCTGGTTAACGTTTTCTCCGCTTCGGTCAAACTCTGTAGCATGCATATGCACAACAAGCGGTTTTCCTGAAATAAGCTTTGCTGAAATACCCGCAAGGTAGGTAAGCCAATCATGAGCATGAATAATATCGAATTGCTCTTTGGCTGCAATACTTGCTGCAATAATTGCATAGCGAGAAACCTCTTTCATTAAATCCTTGCCATACTTACCCGAAAAACGAAATTTATGAGAAATGGTTGACTCATTATTGTTCACTGCATCCAACTCTGTTTCAGATATCATCTTTTCAAACTCTTCAGGGCCAACATAAGGGATAAGGTTTGATCCAACCTCCATATAACTTATCTTTTTCCAAAATTCTTCCAATTCAGTTGAAGTATGGGTAATATCAATATCCTCGGCAGGGACAAGTCGAACAGCTGACTGATCTTCATCGCCAAAAGCTTTTGGCACCACAAATAGCATTTGTACGCCATGTTTTGCGAGCCCTCGGGTTAGCCCGAAACAAGCAGTGCCTAGTCCTCCCGAAATATGTGGTGGAAATTCCCACCCAAACATTAAAACTCTCATGCCTTTATCAAAGGTATTATGTGTTCAGTTCATATAATCGTTTAATACGTAAAATCTCTCCAACGCTCCATGCCTGTGAAATGGTACCCCTTGGGCGTTGAGGCGGATCACCATCGTAAATTTCAGAAATTGAGCATATTCCATGTTTATTCATGTCCTCTTCGAATGAATCGAGTATCTTTTTTGCTAGTGAATTTGTAGCTTTGCCATTTATCTTGTATTGAGCTTCTATGAAGTGTCCTAAAAGCCAAGGCCATGCAGTTCCCTGATGGTAAGCGGAGTCTCGTGTAGCCTGGTCACCCTCATATCGACTATGATAATTTGGGTTTTTAGGAGCCAGTGTTCTTAAACCTTTGAGAGTGAATAATTCCCTCTCAACCACTTCAATTACACCACGCTTCATATCATCGGTTATTGGACTATAGGGTAACGATGCAGCAAATATTTGGTTGGGTCTTACAAAAATGTTCTGCCCTTCTTCATCAACGAAATCAGCTAAGTACTCTTTCTTCTCGCACCAGAATACTTCTTTAAACGATTGGGCAACCATTTGGGCAATAGGCTCCCATTCCTTAACAAATTTGTTGTCCTTATTCTCTTTGGCTAGTTCAATGGTAAACATTATGGCATTATACCATAATGCATTTATCTCCACCACATATCCAATTCGTGGAGTAACTGGCTTACCATGGACCACCGCATCCATCCAGGTTAGGGCTACACCTTTTTCTCCGGCCCAAACAAGTCCATTTTCATGCATCTTGATATTGTATGGCAGCCCTTCCCTAAAGGCAGAAAGGATTGACTTCATCTTCTTACCATAGGATTTCCATATTTCTTTCTTGTCATTGATATGGTTTGCATACATTTGTATGGACCAAAAGTACCAAAGCGGTGCATCCACAGAGTTGAAGGCTGATGATTTAGAATTGCCCATGTTGGGGAAAAGTCCATTTTTTAGCTCGGAGGACATGGTGCCCAGAACCTCTCTACATAGCTTAGGTTCGTCAAGGGTTAGGGTTAACCCAGGTAGGGCGATAAAAGTATCTCGCCCCCAGCGACCAAACCATGGGTAACCAGCTATTACTTCAGTTTTTTTCCCTTTCTTAATGATAAACTGATGCGCAGAATTACGAAGGCAATTTTCGAAACTATCCTTTTGGGGTCTTCGAAGGATCTCAGCGTTAAACTTACGGGTTAGAGACGTTGTTATCTGTTCAGATGTAGATGCTGAAAATATTACACTTTCCCCTTTTTTGATAGGAATCTCAAAAAAACCTGGAACAAAAAGATCTTCATAAGCATCATACCCACGAGTTAACTCCTTCATGTATTCAAAATTATAGTACCAATCTGGAGTCGGAATAAACTCATTGGCTTTGTTGAGCTGCAAATGAAGGTATGGAAACCCTGCATAAAGCTTATACTTTACACCATTCTGAACCTCCTTATAGCGTTTTTCGGCATAAAGATTTGACTTTGAAAGTTGATGAGCATTTCGAAACGCCAAGAAGGGCTTAAGCCTTAACCTGGTTGGGCTATGGGCATCTTTAAGGGTATAGCGAATCATGAACTGCTCTTCGTTGTGCACAAAAAGCAACTCCTTTTCCAGCACTACTCCTCCTACACGGTAGGTAACCTTAGGTGTTGGCTCGTATTCAAAATCAATAATATACTTATGCCCCCGGGGTTCATAAATTCCAGGAAAACGATGGATTCCCAGATTGAACTCTTTTTGATGTTGTATCACCGTTTCATCAACTGATGATAATAAAACATGATTTTCACCATCGAACTGCTCTAATGGAAGAACCATTAAGCCATGGTACTTACGAGTGTTGCAAAGAATAATGGTTGTGCTAAAGTAGCCACCTGCACGGTTTGTGCTTAGGATTTCACGATTAAGAGAGTATTCAAGATTAACTAACTCACTTTTATCAAAGTCTAGATAATTCATAATCAAATTGATATATGATTTTTTTATAGGTTTATTACTGAACGACAAATGTAGTTACAAAGAACAACATAATCAAAGAAATATTTTGATAGTGAAACCGATACATTGATATATTATTCAACTATTATTGGCAATTTTATATGTTTAATCAAAAAGATAAAACTTAATTAAACTAATAAAACCGATAATTGTTCGTTAACAGTTGTTTTTTTCCCACACAATATACAATTATTTGTGATTATTCAGTATAGTTTGGCGTTTATATTTTAGTTAATTTTGTAAAATTCAATAAAATGTCTTCTTTAGAATTTCAATAGATAACGAATAAACTTTAAATGCAAAAAAAAATCACTTCTCTTCGAATAATAACTCTTCTGGTCCGAAATATATGTTTTTACCTATTTTTTTGGTTAACGGCTTGCGGTAGCGGTCCCAAAACATTTCAAATTAAAGGTAATATTGAAGGTTTAAACAATGGACTAATCCTTTTAAGAGAGGCATCAGACAATAAATTAGAAACCATTGACTCAACTCGAACCGATAAACTTGGTTATTTTGAATTAATCCATGGATTAAATACCACAACTTTTTTTCTACTTCAGGTTGAAGAAGAAGTTGAACCAATTATTCTTTTAGTTGAACCAGGAGAATCAATCTCCATAAACGGGAAGTTAAAGAATATTGCCCGGAACTATGATGTTTTTGGATCCCGAGGATCAGTTTTGGTTAGGGATTTGAACTTTAGGCTTAATCAAACGGTTAGTACAATCGACTCTCTTTCGGCACATTTTAGGCATAATCGAGAGCATCCTCGTTTCGATTCCATCAAGGTAGTCATAGATAGTGCTTACTTTCAAACAATAGAAAAACATAAGCGCTACACCGTCAACTTTATAAAGGGAAATCTATACAGCCTTGCCTCGATATTGGCATTGTATCAGCAATACGATAAGGACAGACCGGTTTTAAATAAGCGCGAAGATTTTAAGCTGTTTCAGCTTGTGGACTCAATACTTTACCCTATTTACCCAGAAAACTCTCTAGTTTACAATTTGCATGTGAACGTTAAGAGAATTAGTCATCAGTTTGCTTTGTACGATAAGAGGCAGGATATGATCCCAACTGGAGAAGCCATACCATCTGTTGAACTCCCTATGATGAACGGGGATAATTTCAATTTGTTCGAATCGCGCTTTCGATATACACTAATCGACTTTTGGGCAACGTGGTGCAACGACTGTATCCCAAACAACAAGAAATTGCATGAAATATTTAAAAAATTTGGCCCAAAGGGCTTTAGAATTGTACAAGTATCGCTTGATGATAATCCCAAAGATTTGGATGTTGTGATTAAACGTGATTCGTTAAACTGGATTCATATTGCTGATTATCGGCAGTGGGAATCACCCATTGTCGATTCCTTTCATATCAATAGTATCCCATCCAATTACCTAATCGATAATAAAGGAGTAATAATAAATCAAAATCTAACACCAAAGGAGCTAAACGAGCTGTTGGAAAAACTTTTACCATAAATTATTTTGGAAATCAATAAAGTAAAATTCGTTAATATTTGCTGTGACAGTCAGCCCTATCATAACAAATTCCTAAATTTGTGGCTTCAGCAAGAAAGTAAATAATATCATATTATGGGATATCAACGCATTATAATATCAACTTTACCATTTTTTCTGTTCTCGCTTGTATTCTTTTCATCATGTAAGCAGAAGGAGATTGCTCAAATTGAGGGGAGCCTAAAGAACAACAAATCTTCTCTTGAAGTTAAACTATTCAGGCAAGATTTTGATAAAATGGTGTTGCTAGAGAGTTTGAACCTGAAGGAAAACAAATCAAAATTTGTCTTCAAGTTAAAAGATATAAATGAGCCCACATTTTTCCATTTACAGGTTGCCGATGAACGAAGCAGAACCATAATACTTCTTATTGAACCCGGAGAGAGAACTTTTTTAGACGTTGATATGTTAAATTTTCGAGAATATTCGGTTTCTGGTTCGGATGGCTCATTGAAAACCAAAATGTTGAACAATAGGCTATCCCAAACCACTAAATCCTTAGATTCGCTGAATAGACTATATATCAACACAGAAAATCAGGCTGAGAAGGAACTTCTGGCTGAGAAATACAACGCAGTCATTGAAGACCAGAGAGCATTCAATTCTCAGTTTATTTGGGAAAACCCCATGTCACGTGCAAGTGTTATGGCACTTTACCAACAATACGGAGAGGATCAGTACATCTTCGATAGAGCAGAAGACATTCAACTTTTCAAGGTAGTTGGATCATCCCTCAAGGCAATGTATCCCGAGTCGGAATATACCAAAGGTTTGCTTAGGGATATAGCCAACCAGGAGAGAATACTTGCTTCGCACAAATTAATACAGTTTATCAATGAAGCAGAATCGTCACTGCCTGAGATTTCACTTCCCAATACTAAGGGTGATACCATTCGGTTATCAGCTTTACGAGGAAAGGTTATTCTCTTAGACTTCTGGGCATCCGTCAATCAGGCAAGCCTTCTGGAAAATCGTGAACTGCTGGAAATTTACGCTCAGTTCAAGGGTAAGGGTTTTGAAATATTCCAAGTATCACTCGATGTTGATAAAGATTCTTGGCTTACGGCCTTAAAGCTATCGGAGATACCATGGATTAGTGTTCGTGCCGAAAACCCTGACGCTTCATTAATTGTTGGCAGCTATAATATTTCTGGTATTCCATCAAACTATCTTATTAACAAAGAGTTTGATATTGTAGGAAAAAATCTTTACGGAAAAGACCTAATAGCCAAATTGAAAGAAACTCTCTAGGTTAAAAATGGAACAACAAAAGGTTTACTTTGCTTCCGATCTACATCTTGGACTGCCCAACTTCATTGAAAGCAGGCAACGAGAAAACCTGTTTGTCAGCTGGCTTGATGTAGTAAAGAAAGATGCCTCTGAGATTTTTCTTCTTGGCGATATTTTCGATTATTGGTACGAGTACCGAAGAGTGATTCCTAAGGGCTTTACCCGCTTTCTTGGAAAAATTGCAGAGATTGCCGATTCGGGTATTCCTGTTCACTTTTTTACCGGGAACCATGATGTTTGGATGTTCGATTATTTCCCCAAAGAATTGGGTGTTTCGGTGCATCGCAAACCCATTGAAAGGGAGTACCATGGAAAAAAATTCCTCATAGGACATGGCGATGGTTTAGGCCCAGGCGATTGGGGCTATAAACTCATGAAGGGGGCTTTTTCAAATAAGATCCTGCAATGGTTGTACTCAAGGATTCACCCAAACTTTACCATGTGGCTCGGAAATACTTGGTCGATAAATAGCCGCTACTCTAAGGAGATATCACACAAATTCAGGGGCGAAGATGAACAGATCACTAGATTTGCTCGAATAGAAAATCAAATAAATCCTAGGGATTACTTTATTTTTGGACATTGGCACTCCCCTGTTCTTCATCCCCTGAACGATCAATCGCATCTGGTTCTTTTGGGTGATTGGATAGTGAATAACACTTACGGTGTTTGGGATGGCAAAATATTTTCTCTTTGCCGTTTCAGCAACAATGGTGCGTTTGAAGTATTAGCCCAAAAATAGTTTTTAAAATAATAATAATGGACTACCAATATACCATTAACCTAAAAGTACGAGATTACGAATGCGACTTGCAAGGTATTGTAAATAATGCTGTATACCTCAACTACCTGGAGCATGCCCGGCACCAGTACTTGTTGGGTCGAAACGTCGATTTTGCCAAGCTTCATGACGAGGGGATTGATCTGATTGTTAGTCGAATAGAGATTGATTATAAGCTTTCGCTTACAAGTGGCGATGAATTTTTAGTTGGGCTTAACGTTAGGAGGGAAGGATTTTTAAGGGTTATTTTTGAGCAGGAAATAAGGCGGATATCAGATATGAAACTGGTTGTAAAAGCAAAGGTAATTGGAGTAGGCGTAAAAAAAGGAAAACCCATAAAAGTTGTTGATATTCAAGGTTTTGAATATCTTTAGTGGGATACTATACTGTAGAATCTTTTCTTATTAGAACCGATCGTTTAAACTACTATTAATTTATCGATATTTTTAAGCAAGTTGATGTATCGCTATTGTTGTATTAGATCTCTGGGATTTTCATAGTAATCATTATAATAAAACTCTCTTTTTTTCTAAACACATTCATTCCCTCAAAGTTTAATAATTTATTATTCTGCATTTCAATTATTTGCTAAAACTTTACGAACAAAATAGGCTCATTCTTGTATTATTTCACAAATTCCATTAGGTTTGTAGTCAATCTGGAATTCTCTATAGAGAAAACATAAAACCATATGAGCAAGGTAAAATTAAACGTATTGGGGATATCGTACAGCCAGACACAATCAGGGGCTTATGCCCTTGTGTTAAGTGAGGAAAATGGAAAGAGAAGAATACCAATAATTATTGGTGGTTTCGAAGCACAAGCCATTGCCATTCAGCTTGAAGGGCTTACGCCCCCTAGGCCACTCACGCATGACCTTTTCCTTAATTTTGCCAAGTCATTTGATGTAGAATTGCTAGATGTGCAGATATACAAGTTGGAGGAAGGTGTTTTCTTCTCTAAGTTGCATTGTGATAATGGGAAAAAGGAAGTTTACATTGATGCCCGAACATCAGACTCCATTGCCCTTGCTCTAAGGTTTGGATGCCCAATCTATACTTCCGAAGAAATTCTTGAGAAGGCTGGAATTGTCCTTGATATTGAAGAGGAGGAAGCCCAAACAGAAAAAAAATCAGAGACCAAAGAAACCAAAACCGCCGAATCGGGGGTATACAAGCAATATAGCCTTGACGAACTGAATATTATGCTTGAAGAGGCAGTGATGAATGAAGACTACGAAAAGGCATCAAAAATTCGAGACGAAATCAATAAACGAACATAAAATCCATTGCAATATGTTTAAAAAAGTGATTTATGGACTAGCTGTTACGCTGGTTCTTACGGGGGTTGTTGTTACTGCATCCAACAAAACTCCAGTTGATTCAACTGCTAACGATTCCACAATTATTTCACAAATCGACCAAACCTCTATAGACGAGACAATCATTGAGGCTGAAAAAAATCCTGTTAACCAGCTCCTTATGGAGAAAAAAACCTTCAAATTCAGCTTAACGGGTTTGCTTAGGGGCTTACTGGGCATGGTTGTATTAATTGGGATAGCTTTTCTCTTTAGCACTAATCGAAAAGCAATTTCGTGGAAAGTTGTGCTAACCGGCCTTTGTATTCAACTATTATTAGCCATCGCCATTTTACAATTTCCACCTGTCCAAATATTCTTCGATTTTATCGGAAAGATATTTGTTAAAGTCCTTGATTTCTCAAAGGCAGGCACCGAATTCCTTTTCCCAGGCTTTTTGAATGTTGAAACCTTTGGTTTTGTATTCGCATTTCAGGTTTTACCAACAATCATCTTCTTTTCAGCGCTTACCAGCTTATTGTTTTACCTTGGAGTAATTCAAAAGGTTGTTTGGGTATTGGCATGGCTTATGACCAAAGCTATGAAGCTATCGGGTGCTGAAAGTCTCTCTGTGGCAGGAAATATTTTCCTTGGACAAACCGAATCGCCCTTGATGATTAAGGCATACTTGGACAAGATGACTAACTCGGAGATACTTCTTGTTATGACAGGAGGAATGGCTACTCTTGCTGGCGGAGTGCTGGCTGCATACATAAGCTTTTTGGGAGGCGATGATCCAATTCAAAGGCTCATCTTCGCAAAGCATCTACTGGCAGCATCGATAATGGCTGCACCTGGTGCTGTAATCATATCAAAAATTCTTGTTCCTCAAACAGAGAAAATTGACACTAACGTTGAGATACCTAAGGAGAAGATTGGGAGCAATGCTCTCGATGCTATTTCCAATGGTACAGGTGAAGGGCTAAAACTTGCTGTAAACGTTGCTGCTATGCTTATAGTTTTCATTGCGTTCATCGCCATGTTTAATTTTATAGTGCAGAAAATTGGTTCCTGGACAAACCTTAACCAAGTTATTGCCCAAGCCACAAATGGACAGTACAGCTCACTTTCTTTGCAGTTTATTCTTGGCTACACGTTTGCTCCTGTAATGTGGCTAATTGGTGTTTGTAAGGAAGACATTACTCTCTTAGGAAGATTACTTGGAGAGAAGATCATCATGACGGAATTTATTGGCTACGTAAGCCTTGCAGAATTAAAGTCAGCTGGTGCTTTTGCTCAGGAAAAATCCATTATCATGGCGACATACATGCTTTGTGGTTTTGCAAACTTTGCTTCAATTGGCATTCAGATTGGTGGGATTGGCTCTTTAGCACCAACTAAACGGGTGCTATTATCGCGATACGGCTTAAGAGCATTGCTGGGTGGAACGCTTGCCTCTTTGGTATCAGCGACATTTGTGGGGGTTATACTAGGATAACAGGCATAGATATTCTCTTCCTTTGGGACGAATGATTGACACATTTTTCTTTGTTAATAGTACAGCTTAAGAAAGTGACAAGTTCTTATCCTCAATTCGACTGCCTTTCAATTTGGTTTTTTTCTGGTACTGGAAATGCCCAGTTTGCTGCTGAGCAGATAAAGGCTAATGCTGAAAAACTTGCGATTAATGCTACTGTTCAACGTATGCTCAGCAAAAAGTCAAATTTCGATCCCTTTGACGAGAACACTTTAATTGGGTTTTGCTATCCTACCCATGGTTTCAATGCTCCTCCATCTGTTCTAAAGTTTTTATGGCATTTCCCCAAAGGGAAAAACAAAGTGTTTTTATTGAATACTCGCGCTGGGTTGAAACTTTACAAAATTCATCTACCAGGTATTGGTGGTATTGCTCTTTGGCTTCCAGCCCTTATAATGTTTCTGAAGGGATACAAGCCCATTGGCTTTCGTCCCCTCGATATGCCATCGAATTGGATCTCGCTTCACCCTGGAATTAGGGAAAAGGTAATCGAATCGATTAAGAAGCATTGCACATGCACCCTTGAACGTTTTTCGAAACGAATTCTTACAGGGAAGCCTGTTTTAAACGGGTTTCTATGGTTCCCTGTCGACATTGCCCTAATCCCTATATCAATAGCATACTATCTGGGTGGAAGGTTTTTCATAGCCAAAACGTTCTTTGCCAATTACAATTGCAATAGCTGTGGTTTATGCATAAAACAATGCCCTGTGAAAGCCATAGTAGAAAAGGATAAACGTCCATATTGGACATTTAACTGCGAAAGCTGCATGAAGTGCATGAACAGTTGCCCCAAAAGGGCAATTGAAACAGCACATGGGTTTACCTTCTTGCTTTGGTGGACAATATTCTCAGCACTCTCGGGATTTGTGGTAAAACTGATTGTCCATTACAATATTCTTCCCATAGAACTTATACAAGGGTCTTTTGGCTTGGTTCAAAATGCAATCACCATAATTATCAGCTTTGCAATAGTTTACATTGCATACAGATTGTTGCATCAATTGCTTGGATTAAAACTAATAAACAGGATTATCACCTACACATCGTTAACCCATTTCAAATTTTGGAGAAGATATTATAACAATTCGGTTAAGATATTAGATTGAAGAAAATATTCTAATCTCAGAAAAATAGAGAATGAGATTCCGATCATATTGTGTATAGCTAGATATGACACTTTTTTAGGTTTTACTATTTGTTGAATGCGAAAACTTTACGGTTATTTCAGGACTTACTGGATTGAGGAGGTAAAATTACCTTACTTGCTGTTTATAATAGGATTCCTTTCCATTAGTATTTTATTGGAGTACAGATACAATCTGACTTCTAGCCTTATGAATCCATATAAAGGAACAATAATCCATTTTTATACCAATATCGTTTTTTATTCCCTTCCCATTCTCGTCTCAGTGCTTGGATACATACTTTTCTATAAACGAAACGATCTTATAAAAACCCCTTCGTTTTGGTTCATACTCCTCTTTATTATCAGTGCATATGCTTTCAGGTCATACTTTTATCAGTACAAGAATTGGATTATTGCTATGAACAATGGGGTTTCGAGTAGCTATCTGATTAAATGCTCCAACCAATTTTTTAGAGCTTCAACAATATTCTTGGCTATTTTCATTTTTTGGGTATTCTCAGGCTATAAAGGGGAAAAAACATTCTATGGCTTTAAGCTAAAGGGAATCGATACAAAACCCTACTTCATTCTGCTGCTGCTTATGCTTCCCTTAATAGCACTTGCATCCACTCAGGCAGATTTTCTTAATAGGTATCCTACTTTTGCAAATTTTGTGAAGGGAAATATATCTAATTCGACTCTTTTAGCAAGAATTGGGGTATACGAAATTCTATATGGACTTGACTATGTTGCGGTAGAGCTATTCTTTAGGGGGTTCGTGCTATATACCCTGACGAGATTTTTGGGGAAAGGGGCCATAATACCCATGGTAACCATGTATGTTTTTATTCATTTTGGTAAACCGCTTGGCGAAACCATAAGCTCTTTCTTTGGAGGAATGATTTTGGGCATTATCGCATATGAAACTAAGTCAATTATTGGAGGAATAATTGTCCATTGCGGAATTGCCTATTTGATGGAGATTGGTGGGTTCTTGGGGAATCTTCTATCTAGATAAACGAGCAAAGATTCATGGTATTTCAAACCAACGGAGGGATATGATTGCAACTATAAATACTGGAAAAGATATAAGTTGCCCAAAAGTAAAATGTTATTAAATCCAATTTTTTACAACGTTTATATTTTCAATACAAATTTTTCCTCTTCGTTACTTACTTTCATTTCAACTATTCCCATTACAACAAGATTGATAAGTGTTTCTTCTGCCTCTCGATTAGATAAAAAACCTATCCGGCTATACTGATCAATGGTAATTTGCTTATGCTGCTGAAGATACTTCATCAACATATCTTCTTTATGGGTTAGCTTTAATCTTATGGACTTTCGATAACGAATGGCGTTCCATACTTTAACCTGCAAAGGGGAAGCCAAGATATTCTCATCGTCATCACGAAAAAAAACCTTCCACTGCCCGTTCTTGTCGGGTGCTTTATAAAGGTTTTTAGGATCGTGTTTTACCTTAACCTCAAGCACAACCTTCCCGTTAATATCCCAGCGGGTAACTGTAAATTTAACCTCGGGTTTACAGTACATTTTTGCAGCACCCTCCAGCATATAGTACTCCTCCTCGGAGTTTACCCCCGATATGTTTCCATTATCCTTAACCCCGATGAGAAGAGTACCCCCATCAGTATTTGCAAAGGCTGCTAGCGATCGGGCAATCTTTTTTGAATCGGAAATGGAGTGCTTAAAGTCGAGTTGCTGATGCTCGCCCTGCAGAATTAAATTTGCAATATGCTTACTCACAAAACGATTAAGGGTTAGGATTGGTTACACGCCCCATGAATAGGATATTCCCTGTAGCATTCTCGCGAATAATAAACATGAATGGTCTATTGGCAATAAAGTCAACCGGTATTGATATCGATTTTCTAACGATAACCACTGCTGTAGCGGCAGCAGCCTCTGTTCCTTCTTCCGAAACTTCAACAAATGCCTTATGGAACACTTCGTCTATTTTAAGATCAGGTTTTGATGACATTCGAGTAAAATCAGCCCCATTGCTAAATGGAGTGGGCATACCCATCTTTACGAGCGTAGGTTTTAGCTGAAATTCTGCACTAAACTTAAACTTAGGAATTGAAACTCTTACATCCGATTCCATTAAAAGGCTTATGTAATGATTTAGATTTTCATGAGAAATGGATTGTTCAATACTTTTCAGAGGAATTCTTTCTTCAGGAAGAATAACTAGCATAGAGAACTCCTTACCCTTGTATGGCATTTCAAGCATCTTGAATTCTCGATTTTGGTATAAATTATATTTTTTTTGTGTCTCCATCATCAAACATTCAATCTCGTTCCCATCTTCAAAGAAAAAAATATCTTTTACGGTATTATCTGGATCAAATTTATCATCCCATTGTCCCTTAAAGTAAATTGCGTTGGTAAGCACTAAGGCTGTCATATCTGATATTGAACCATCAGGAAGCAAATCCTTAATTCTATCTTTCGTCTGCTCCTCAACCCAACTATTAATTTCCAGCCTACATTCATTGGGTTTTGATCTGAATGCCATTCGTTGAATAGGAGCATTATATGCTCTTTTAACTCCTCTCATATATGAGCATTTAAACTTATATTCTTTATCAGCCCAAAGTTGATTTGCTATGGCAATTTCAATTCCTTTTGATTTTTTACCTATGATGTCTTTCTGAAGATTACCCAACTGTTTGTGAAGGTTTTTGTCATCCAAAGGGAAACTAAATACTTGTGCGATTTCCGACTTGGTTTTTGCCTCTGCACCTGCATAGGTCATTCCCATTGCTATGTATAAACTAAACGGAGAGAAAAAGATGTTGTCACCATTTTCCTGGGCAAAATGCTTATATATGTCAAGCGCAAATTTTCCAGAAGCTTGTGATATGTTATTTTCTTCCTGCGCTTGAGTTACAGAAAACAAGGTAGTGACTATCATAATTAGGGTTATTTTTTTCATAATTATTAAGTTTAATGATTTTGATTTAGTTCTAATGGCTAAAGTAGCTATAATTTTGATATGTATTAATAACCAAACCCTATGCCAATGTAATGACTGCTACTTATTCCTCAACTCCTTAGTCGATAAAAGACCACATGCTGCCTGAATATCTTGTCCTCTTGAAGCCCTAATTGTTGTGAATATTCCCTTACTGGTTAGCGCATCGCGAAACTCGAAAATTCGCCCATCGGGCGAACCTTTCAAATGGCATTTAGGGATAGGATGAAAGCGGATAAGGTTAACCCGACACGGTAAGCCAGCAAGCAACCTAACGGTTTCTGAAATATGTTTGGGTGTATCGTTCACACTATCAAACATTATGTACTCAAACGAAACACGACGTTGACCCGAAAAATCGAACTTGCGAATTTCTTCCACTACTTTTCTTATTGGATTGGTCTTCTGTATTGGCATGAGCGCATTGCGCTCATCATCAAAAGGAGTATGAAGGCTAACGGCAAGATGGCATTGGCTGATCTCCAAGAACTTCTTCATGGCAGCAATAATGCCAATGGTCGATACGGTTATACGCCTCGGGCTCATGGCCATTCCCCAGGATTGAGTGAGAACATCCAAAGAGTTAAGCACATTATCCAGATTATCCATGGGTTCGCCCATGCCCATGTAAACAATGTTGGTTATCTTTTCTCTTTCGGGAATACTGCGTAGCTGGTTCACAATTTCCCCAGCTGTTAGGTTTCCCTGATAGCCTTGCTTCCCGGTCATACAAAATTCACAGCCCATTTTACATCCCACCTGGCTCGATACGCATAGCGTTGCCCTGTCCTCTTCAGGAATATATGCTGTTTCTATATATTTATTTGTGTTCGTGGCGAATAGGTACTTCTTGGTTCCATCGCTCGATTCCGAAACATTTATGGGTTTCGTTGTTCCAAAGATGTACTTTGCAGAAAGTTGCTCCCTTGCTTTAAGCGAAAGGTTTGTCATTTGCCCGATCAAATCCACATCTTTTTTGTACAGCCACTGAGCTATTTGAGTAGCTGTAAACCTAGGTAAACCTTCTGCCACCACCATATCAGTGAGTTGAGGAAGAGTTAATCCAAAAAGATGCGTTTTATCCATAGGGGTAATTAGTTCACGGATATGATGCAAAGATAGCACAAAAGAGCTGTTGTTAGATGATCAAATAAACATGCCATGTGTTTTTGAACCAAATCACAAGTAAAAATCGCTACCTTTGCTGGAGATTATTGTAGTACACAAAATTACTCGAAGAAATGCAGCAATACCTTGATCTTCTAAGCCATACCCTTTCTAATGGAGTTGAGAAAAGCGATCGTACAGGAACAGGAACCATTAGCGTTTTTGGATATCAGATGAGGTTCAACCTGGAGGATGGATTTCCACTGCTCACTACCAAAAAATTACATCTTAGGTCAATAATTCATGAATTGCTTTGGTTTTTGCAGGGAGATACGAATATCCGATACCTCAACCAAAATGGTGTAACGATTTGGAACGAATGGGCTGATGAGCAGGGGAATTTAGGTCCGGTTTACGGCTACCAGTGGCGAAGTTGGCCTGCAGCCGATGGTAGGCATATCGACCAAATAGCTCAAGTTTTTAATTCGCTCACCAAAAACCCCGATTCGCGACGCCATATGGTTTGCGCATGGAATGTGGGCGATATTGAGAGGATGGCACTTCCACCGTGCCATGCATTGTTCCAGTTCTACGTTGCCGAAGGCAAACTTTCGTGTCAGCTTTACCAGCGAAGCGCCGATATTTTTCTGGGAGTACCCTTCAACATTGCATCCTACGCATTGCTAACCATGATGATGGCTCAAGCTACAGGGTTAAAGTTGGGCGAGTTCGTTCACACTTTTGGAGATGCCCATATCTATCTAAATCATATCGAGCAGGTGAAGTTGCAGCTCAGCCGTGAACCCAGAAAACTACCGGTTATGATGATTAACCCTGAGGTAAAATCAATCTTCGGCTTCAAGTTCGATGATTTTAAGCTGGTTGGGTACGATCCTCATCCACATATAAAAGGAGCAATTGCTGTTTAACTTAGAAAGAAGAAAACCATGATAGTTTCCATAATTGTTGCTGTTGCTGAGAACAATGTTATTGGTTTAAAAAATCAGCTTATCTGGCATATCTCCGAAGATTTAAAACGCTTTAAAGCGTTAACAACCGGTCACTGTGTTGTGATGGGACGTAAAACCTTTGAAAGCATTGGGAAACCACTTCCCAATCGGACAAATATTGTGGTAAGCAGAAACCGTGAGTTGATCATAGAAGGCTGTATCGTAGTTTCATCGCTTGATGAGGCAATTGCTGTATGCGAAAAAGATGAGGAGATCTTTATCATAGGGGGTGGAGAGCTTTACCGCCAGGCATTGCCTATGGCTAGTAAGCTATATCTAACAATTGTCCATAAAAATTTCGAAGGCGATACGTTTTTTCCTGAGATAGATTTTAACCAGTGGTGCGAGGTGTATAGAGAAAAAGGAAAGCCCACTGAGACCGATGGGCTTGAGTACACTTTTGTCAACTACGAACGGATCTCCTAAGCCGCCTTAAGCCTTTTAATGTTGGCTTTCTCCAACTTTTTCTTGGCGTATTCTAGGTTTATGATCAGATCCTTAGTTGGTTCAGATGGAAGGTCGAACATGGCATCGATCATGATCACCTCACAGATGGAACGCAATCCTCTGGCTCCAAGCTTAAACTCGATGGCCTTATCCACGATGTACTCCAGCACATCAGGCTCTATCTCAAGGGTAATTCCATCGTAATCGAAAAGCTTTTTGTACTGCTTCACAATGGCATTCTTGGGATCGGTGAGTATGCTTCGAAGAGCTGTCCTATCCAATGGGTCGAGGTAGGTGATAACTGGAAGTCTGCCTATAATTTCGGGGATCAAACCGTAAGCCCTAAGATCCTGAGGAGCGATGTATTGCAACAGATTATCCTTGTCAATCTGCTCTCGTTGCTTGCTTGCTCCATATCCCACAATCTGGGTATTGAGCCTTTGGGCTATCTTCTTCTGAATCCCTTCGAATGCTCCCCCGCAGATGAAAAGAATATTGGTTGTATCCACTTCAATTAATTTCTGCTCGGGATGTTTTCTGCCCCCTTGAGGCGGTACATTTACCTTAGAGCCCTCAAGGAGTTTTAGCATGGCTTGTTGAACCCCCTCCCCCGATACGTCTCGGGTAATGGAAGGATTGTCGCCCTTACGGGCGATCTTATCGATCTCATCGATAAAAACGATGCCCTTCTCTGCTGCCTCAACATTGTAATCGGCAACCTGAAGAAGGCGTGTGAGAATGGTTTCCACGTCCTCACCAACATAACCCGCTTCAGTTAGAACTGTTGCATCCACTATTGTGAAAGGAACATGGAGCATTTTGGCAATTGTCCTTGCCAGCAAAGTTTTGCCAGTTCCCGTTTCACCAACCAAAAGAATATTGGATTTCTCGATCTCTACATCATCTCCACTTTTGGGTTGAAGCAGACGCTTGTAATGGTTATAAACCGCAACCGATAGAAATTTCTTGGCTTCATCCTGGCCAATAACGTACTGATCGAGAAATGATTTAATCTCGGCAGGTTTCATCAATTTAGACTTGCTGAGCTTGAATTCACCTTTCTTCTTAAGCTCCTCCCTCACAATCATGTTGGCCTGCTCGGCACAAAGATCGCAGATAAAAGCTTCGGCACCCGCCACAAGCAGGTTAACCTCTCGCCTTGGGCGACCACAAAACGAGCATCTATCAGTATTCTTCATTATTATTTCTATCAGTTACTGCTGCAAAGTTACATCTTTTTGGCTTTTTTTATCCTTTTTGCATCAACACATTAAAACTTCGCTTTAAATTTGCATTAAATAACGTATATGAGAATCCATTTCATAGCCATCGGGGGAAGTGCTATGCACAACCTTGCCATAGCCCTTAAACAAAAGGGCTATACAATAACTGGGTCCGATGATGAAATCTTTGAACCATCGCGCAGTAGGCTGGAAAAACATGGCTTACTTCCCAGCATGATTGGATGGTTTCCTGATAAAATCACGAATCATCTGGATGCCATTGTGCTTGGGATGCATGCCCATGTCGATAATCCAGAGCTTGTGCGTGCCAAAGAGCTTGGTTTAAAAATCTTTTCGTACCCTGAATACCTTTACGAGCAAACAAAGGATAAAACCCGTGTTGTTATTGGCGGTAGCCACGGTAAAACCACCATAACCTCCATGGTGATGCATGTGCTTAAGCAGCTGAATGTTGAATTTGACTACATGGTGGGAGCTCAAATTGAAGGCTTTGATAACATGGTGGGATTGTTAGAGGATACAAAAATCGCAATATTCGAAGGTGATGAGTACCTCACATCGCCCATCGACCCAAGACCCAAGTTTCATCTTTACAAACCCCATATCGCTGTAATTTCGGGCATTGCATGGGATCATATCAACGTTTTTCCAACGTTTGAGACCTATCGGCAGCAGTTCGAGATATTTATTGAAACCATTGAACCAAAAGGACACTTAGTTTACTATGCCGAAGATCCTGAGGTTAAAAAAATTTGCACAAGTTTTAACTCTAACATTCAAAAAATACCATACAAAACCCATCCCTTTAGGGTTGATCTGGAAAAGGCTTACCTTATAACGAATGATAAGGAAATTGAACTTAAGGTGTTTGGGAACCATAATATGCAGAATATCTCAGCTGCAAAACAGGTCTGCAGCCTCTTGGGTATAACAGATACTAAATTTTACAAGTCAATTTCATCTTTTAGGGGTGCAGCAAAACGCCTACAAAGAATTGACAAGGGACATACCACTGATGTATTCATTGATTTTGCCCATGCCCCTTCAAAGGTTTTAGCAACCGTAAAGGCGCTAAAAGAATCTTTTCCATACCGAAAATTGGTGGCATGTCTTGAATTGCATACTTTCAGCAGCCTTAACCCAAAGTTTATCGGAGAATATAAAGGAACGCTCAACGAAGCTGATTACCCAATTGTATATTACAATCCAGCAACCCTTGAGCATAAAAAATTGCCACCCATTGAGCCTGGCTTCGTAAAACAAAAGTTTGGTAATCCTAAAGTAGCTGTTTTTACTGATCCTAAGTTGTTATACAATCATCTTTTAAAGCATTTTTGGGATAATACCAACCTGCTTCTTATGTCATCGGGCAATTTTTCAGGTTTAAATATTTCTGAATTAGCATCAATCATAACTGAAGATGATGATTTTCCTAGACGATACCTTGACGTTTGATAAACTAAAACCTAGCAACCATGAAGCTCAAAAGTCAGAGAACAGAAATTATACCTTTGACTCCAAATGAGTTAAAGATTTTTGTCAAATCGCGAAGCAATTTCGAAATTCATTCGAAATTAAAAGTATCGAAAGTTGAGCTTACGGACACCTATCGAGAAGAAATTCTGGAAATGATTGAAAAAGATCCAACGATTTGGCAAAGGAAAGGCACCGATTATCTCTTTTACACATTGTGGATAATTGTTGAACAGAAATCAAAAACCATAATCGGGTTGTTCACATTTAATGGAAAACCAAATATCGATGGAGAGGTTGAAGTTTTCTTTAGCATTGAATCGCCCTATAGGCGTAAGGGATTTGCCACTGAGGCTATGGAAACAATCCTGTGCTGGGGCAACAAAACCGAACTTTTTCGTATTGTGATTGTTGAAGCCTTTGAAAACAATAAAGCGGCTATGGCATCGTTAAGAAAATTGGGTTTTAAAAAAGTTGTATTGGACGAAATTGAAGATGAAGAGATTGAAAATTCGACAAAGTATTACAAGGTTGTCTGCCCTAAAAGCATTGAATGCGAAGAGCTAGATTTTGATATATAGAATAATAAAGGAAAATTTCAGTATTTGTAACTTAAACTATTTTTAAAAACATGAAAATCCAACGTTTTGTTTTTGTATTTCTTTTTATTACATCGCTTTTTTTATCACTTAATGGTTTTTCTCAGCAAACTTATAAAACAGCAATAGGATTAAGAGGTGGTTATCCTTCGGGAATAACTGCTAAACATTTTATTAAAGGGTCATCGGCTCTTGAAGGAGTATTGTCATTTGGTGGATGGGGATTCGGTTTTACTGGTCTTTACCAGATCCATGTACCAATTACTGAAGCCCCTGGGTTTAACTGGTATTACGGAGGCGGTACTCATATTGGCTTTGCCAAAGCAGCCAACAGCAATCCTTTCTTAAAGGATAAGGAACAAAAACTCTTTCTTGGTGTAGATGGCGTTTTTGGTGCAGAGTACGTTTTCCCCGATGTTCCCATTTCGATAAGTTTAGACATTACCCCAATGGTATCGTTACTTCCCGAAATATACCCATGGTTCAACGCCGGTATTTCTGTTCGATACGTCTTAAAATAGAATTTTTTTCAAAAATTTTACTTTTTCTTTTGCAAGAATTTTTTTTCAATTACCTTTGCACCCGCTTTACGAAAATAAGGCGGGTTTTTTCACACGATTTTTGGCCCGTTCGTCTAGGGGTTAGGACGCCAGGTTTTCATCCTGGTAACAGGGGTTCGATTCCCCTACGGGCTACAACAATTTATTTAAAAATAAAGACCATCATGGCAAATCACAAGTCGGCATTAAAGCGAAACAGGCAAACTGAAGCCAAAAGGCTTCATAACAGGTACTTTGCAAAAACTACCCGTAATGCCATCAAAAAGTTAAGAGAAACCTCCGAAAAGGCAGCAGCTCAGGAATTGCTACCACAGGTTTCATCGATGCTAGATAAATTAGCCAAAAAAAGTATTATTCACAAGAATAAGGCTTCGAACTTGAAGAGTTCGCTTACTCTTCATGTAAACAGCCTTCAATAGTTTTTAGGTTTTGGAAAATTTAAAGCTCACTCCTTGGGGTGAGCTTTTTTGTTTGACACCATTGGGCATAACTTTTTTTGCTATCTTGGCTGATAAATTCCAATGATTGATGGAAACAGATGAAAAACCCCTAACCATTAAGGAGTGGGCACTCGACGACCGACCCCGCGAAAAGATGATGAGCAAAGGGGTATCAGTCCTTAGCGATGCCGAGTTAATGGCAATTCTCATCGGTTCAGGGACCAAGAATGAAACCGCTGTTGGTATCTCCCAGCGCATCCTGACAAGGGCAAACAATAACCTAAATGAGCTGGGTAAGTTTAACCTAAAGGAGTTCACCAAGATTAAAGGGATTGGCACAGCAAAAGCTGTAACCATTATGGCTGCCCTCGAGCTGGGTAGAAGAAGAAAGAACACAGAAGCCCTCAACAAAAAACAGATAACATCAAGTAAAGATGTAATCGAACTTTTTCAGCCTATTCTTGCCGACTTACCCCATGAGGAGTTTTGGGTTTTACTGCTCAACCAGGCAAACAGGGTAATTGAAAAGGTGAAGATAAGCGAGGGGGGATTGACAGCAACTGTCGTTGATGTTAGGAAGATTATGAGAATCGTACTTGAGCACTATGCATTAGGTATAATACTGTGCCATAACCACCCATCGGGGAATCACAATCCCAGCAACGACGATATTAGCATTACACAAAAAATAAAGGCTGCGGCTACCACCCTCGACATAAAACTTTTGGATCATGTTATCATTACTGATGGGCAAAATTATTCCATGGCTGACAACCAAATGATTTAGTATTTTTCGAGTTTAATTCTTTTTTGACCAATAATATAATGCCAAGTAGACAATCTATCATTTATTTTGTAATTTGGCAGGTAATTCAAACCACAGAAAACTAAATCATAACTTGGGCTATGGTAAAAAATCTTGGGGTAAATAATACCGTTCTCAATCAGTTCATTTACGAACTTAGGTGTGTTGACGTTCAGGGCGATAGCATGAGGTTTAGGCGCAACCTAGAGCGCATAGGAGAAATTTTTGCCTATGAGCTAAGCCGTGAGCTCAATTACCAACACGTATCTGTTCAAACTCCCCTTGGTATAGCGGACATGCAACTCCCTGAGACAGATCTCGTAATTGCCTCAATCCTGAGAGCAGGTCTGCCTATGCACCATGGCATGCTAAATTACTTTGATAGGGCAGAGAATGCTTTTATATCAGCATACCGAAAGTATAGCAAGGACGGCTCCTTTAAGATTCAATTTGAGCACCTCTCATGCCCAACTATCACCGACAAGGTACTTATTATTACCGATCCCATGCTGGCAACTGGTGCATCCATGGTTTTGGCATACAAAGCCTTGCTTGAAAAGGGAAAGCCAAAGCATACTCACATCGTTTCGATAATTGCCTCCAAGGAAGGAGTTGACTACACTCTGAAGAACTTACCCAGCAAGGAGGTAACCCTCTGGTTAGGAGCAGTGGATGATGAGCTAACCGTAAAATCTTACATCGTACCCGGATTGGGTGATGCTGGTGATCTAGCCTATGGTGGAAAGGAGTAAAGAGTAAACTTCCTCTCTAATTCGATAGTGACTTAAACGTGTTCAGCAATTCTATCAAATCGCCATACCTTAAGGTTATCTGTACACGCTTCCCTCAGGTCAGCAATGGTTAGTCCAAAAATAGGATGCATGAAGTGGGGTGCAATTTGAGCCAAAGGCTCAAGCACAAACATCCTTTGATGCAGCAATTTATGCGGAACAATCAGAGGAGGAAGGGTATAAATACTATCATCGTAAAAAAGCACATCAATATCCATTGTACGAGGCCTATAACCCGAAAGCAGCTTATCGCGTCCAAGCGTTTTTTCAATTTCCTGACAAATATCCAGCATGCAAAGTGCCGAAAGGCTTGTTTTAACCTCAAGAGCCTGATTCAGGAAGGGAATATGGTGTTCAAAACCCCATGGTTCGGATTCGAAAATATCGGATGAGGAGGAAATTGGCCCAACTTCTTGCGATACTAGCTCACGTGCCTGAGCAATATAACCTTCTCTATCACCAACATTTCCACCAATAATAAGATATACTGTATGCATAGAATGTTAATAAACCACAAAGTTTACAAAAGATATCAATATATCAAATTATAGGTAAATCTTTTTTTTTACTTTTGGATAATAATTATGAAATACATTACTAATCAAAAAATCACATCTCTATGAAAAGTTTCTTTAAATACTTGCTGGCATCCATGGTTGGTTTACTACTAACCTTTATATTGCTTTTCCTTATTTTCATGGGCATTATAGGAGCTGCGGTTTCAAAATCCGAGAAAGCTGTTGACGTTAAGGAGAACTCACTGCTTATCATGAAATTCGACAAAGCGATTGAAGATAGAGGGTCGAAAAATCCCCTCGAAGGTTTTGACTTTATGACCATGAAACCCTCTCCCAAGATTGGATTGAACGATATCCTTAAAGCGATTAAAAATGCTGCCGAAGATCCAAAAATTCTTGGTATTTACCTGGAGAACGAAAGCATTCCCGCTGGTGTGGCTACCATTGAAGAGATAAGAAATGCGCTTATTGAATTCAAGGAGTCGGGAAAGTTCATCATCAGCTATAGCAATACCTATGGCCATAAGAACTACTATCTTTCTACAGTTTCTGATAAAATTTTTATAAATCCTGAGGGGGGAATGCAATGGTCAGGACTAAGCAGCGAGGTGATGTTCTTCAAGAATGCGCTTCAAAAGTTAGGTATTGAGGCACAAATCATACGGCATGGAAAGTTTAAGTCAGCCGTTGAGCCATTTATGCTCGACAAGATGAGCCCTGAGAACAGAGAGCAGATAATGACCTATGTTGGGTCCATCTGGGATCATTGGGTAAAAGGAATTTCTGAAGCTAGAGGAATCAGCATCGAGGAGTTAAACAATCTGGCCGATAACATGAAGATTCGCAGCTCCAAAACTGCCTTCGAGAATGGAATGGTTGATAGCCTTGTATACAAGGATCAGGTTATCGATAAGCTGAAAGAGCTAACCAGTACCAAGCCCGAAAAAGATATTAATGCCGTTTCAATTTCTCAATACATAAAAGTTCCTGCACAGCGAAAGCACAAAGGCTTAGCCAAAGATAAAATTGCCATTATCTACGCTTCTGGAAGCATTATTGATGGAGATGGAGGAGAAGGTGATATTGCTGGCGATCACTATGGACGAGTTATCCGCGAGGCACGTCGCGACAGCACCATCAAAGCCATTATCCTAAGAGTAAACTCTGGTGGAGGAAGTGCGCTGGCATCAGAAATAATTCTGCGCGAAATGACCCTCGCTAAAGAGGTTAAACCGGTCATAGTTTCCATGGGTGATGTAGCCGCTTCGGGTGGTTACTATATTGCTGCATCTGCCGATGTAATCATAGCTAACCCCACAACCATAACAGGATCCATTGGCGTTTTCGGGATGTATCCAAACGTTAAGGAAGGGATGAACAAGAAGCTGGGCATTAATGTTGATGTGGTTAAAACCAACAAGCATTCCGATTTCGGATCACCATTCAGACCATTAACCGCTGAAGAAAAAGCCGTTGCACAGCTTGGTGTGGAGGATATATACCAAGTTTTTATTGGACATGTAGCCAATGGCAGGGGAATGACTACCGATCAGGTTGATGAGATAGGCCAGGGTAGGGTTTGGAGCGGTATAAACGCCATTGATATTAAACTGATTGACGAATTTGGCGGCTTAGAAAGAGCCATTGAAATTGCTGCAGAAAAGGCAGGGCTGGAGAAGTACAGGATCACCGAATTGCCCAAGCAGAAAGATCCTTTCGAGAGCATGATTCAGGAACTTACCGGATCGGCAAAGGCCAGATTGCTGAAAGACGAATTGGGAATGGCCTATAAGCAGTATCAAAGCATGGTGGAAATAGCCACTTCCCGTGGCATACTTGCCCGCATGCCCTACGATATAGAGATATACTAACAAAAACATAGCATTACATAAAAACGAGGCTGTCTTTAAAGTTCATTGTGAAACACTGTAAAAAAATCTGTGAAACACTGTGAAGTTTATAAAATACTAAATCACAGTGTTCTACAGAAACAAAATAGAGTTACACTGATTAGTAAATACAATATTAAGCCCTTTTGAGACAGCCTCGTTTTTTATTAACTCTTATCACTCCTTAACCATCTTCCTCACAATCCGATTGCCATTCTTGGCTTCAATCATAAGTATGTAGACCCCTTTTTCCAACCCATTGGTGGGGATGGTGATTTGCTCTACACCATCAAGTGTTACCTCCTTCATTTTTTGACCAATAGAATTGGTGATCGTCACCCCTTTAATTGCACTGGCATTCTTTATTGTCAAACTGCTTTTAAAGGGATTAGGGAAAATCATGATTTCAGAAAGTATATCCATTACAACATTTGAGGGGTTCAGAACAACTTCGATGATTGGGTCACAACAAGGGATAAAGCTACCAGAAAATACTTCGAAACCATCTGCAGTTACTATATATGAGTGTTCGCAGCATCCCACGAAGATTTCAGCCAATCCATCCTCATCGGTTTCTATTTGTCCTTCCAACACACTTGATCCATCAAATATCTGTATCACAGCACCCTCTATAGGATTTAACCCAATATCAGTGACCACAAAAGTTATTAGCCAAACATGTGAGGGCCAATAATCGTTTACTTCTGTATCTCCCTCTACAATCACAACCCTATTGGGATCACCATCCCATTCGCCACCAGTCCAGCCGTGGTTTAGGAAGTACTTATACTGGTATTCACCCGTTTGCAGCTGCAAAGTTTTTGTCCATATCCAGGTATCCTCAATACGGGTCAACATCTGGTTATCGGGATCGCTTCCAGGAACCGTCCAACCAAACATTGAACCTGTAATGTAGATGGTATCAAGTACAGGATCAAAATTGGGTTCCTCCCCTTTTTGTAGATTAAAGGTTACATTAAAAGTATCAGGTCCTGCCGGTTCCATAACGTAAGCCTGTAGGTTCCAGTTGTAGTCGAGGCCGTAATCGACAGCCATGGCCACCCAGCCATCGTCTACATCGTAAAGCATATCACCTTTTCCGCCAACGGCTGGCCCTGCATCGCAACCTGCGGGGTAACCCGTGGTGGCGTTGATGTAAATCCCAAACATCAGCTCATCGGAGGCATCGATCTGGAAAAGGGTGGTCTCAAACTCAACGGTATTCCATTCTCCAATGATTACCGCCTCAACATCCTGAGCATACTGCTGGGTGTGGTTTTCTCCCGTCCAAATCCTTAGGGAATAGGTGGCATTCGCTTCCAAGGGGAAAAAGCTGATCTGTTTAATGAAAAAACCATCATAGTCTGCCAAATCGGTGGCTTCCCAGCGGCTGGCTATGGCAAATTCAGCAGGACCGTTATAGCCAATCCCGGTGTAGTTTGTACCATCGTCCCAGTGGATCCACTCACCATCATCCTCTTTGGTCTGATTGAAAGGAGTGGTTGTAATGGACTCAATGGCTGTAAATTTCACATCCTTCTCAATTTTTTGTTCCCGGGTTACTGCAACCCATTGCGCAAAACCTAAGGAAGGTAGCATCAGGATTATTGATAGCAAAATAGTAAAAAGCAGAATAGGTTTTCTCATGATATGCTCTTTTAACAGAATATTACGGTTGATTCCTGATTATTGGGTAAGTTATAAAAAATATTAATCCGGCTTACTCAAAAATGAAATTATTCAGCAAGATAGAAAAAGGCGCAACCCATTAATATGCGTTGCGCCTACTAAAGCCTTTTATTGTATGGCTTTACAGGTTTGGTTCAGGGATTACTCCTTCACCATCTTTTTGACCACTCGCTCGCCATTCTCAGCCTCGAATACCATCAGGTATATGCCCCTGGTCAGCCCATCGGTTGGGATGGTTATACGCTCGGAGCCCGAGAGCTGCATATCCATAACCCGTTGACCGATGATATTGGTAACGATCAGGCGGCTCACCCCGCTGGCATTATTCAGCGTGATGCTACTACTAAAGGGGTTGGGGAAGACTTCTAGTGACGACAGCACTTCTGTTTCCACGCTGACCGCTATCATGGTAACGTTAACCTGCTGATTGGCATCTGCCACGGTAAACGAACCGTTGTGATTGTAGTACCCTGTAGCCGTTACCGTATAGGAGTAGGTGCCGTTCTCTAGCGAAGTGGTGGCGTTCCCGTTGGCGTTGGTGGTTAGTGTAACCTCTCCTGCTATCGAAATGCTTGCCCCGGCAATACCAATGTAGCTCGAATTCCTAACGGTGAAAGTAACCGTGTATGTTGGGATGACCATTTCCTCATAGTTGGCTGTTAGGGTTACCTCACGGGTAGGCATAACGAAAGAGGTTTCCATTGCGGTAGCGTCATCCAGCAGAGCGATGTCCTCTGCCTCACCTGTCCATCCGATAAAGTCATAGCCTTCTATTTCATTGGTAGCAATTAAAACTTCATCGCCCTCCAAATACTCACCTGCACCGATAACTATGGCACCGATATCATCAGGATCGACTAGCAAAATGAGCATGTACGTATCGGCACCCTCTTCCTTGAAGTGCGCAGCGATCACTATATCCTCTTCCGGCATGGTGAACGTGTAGGGGTTATCGTTGCTGACGATAAATCCATCAATTCGCCAGTTGAAGAACTCGTAGCCCTCGCTGGGGGTGGCCTCAAGGGTTACCTCATCGCCCATGTTGTAGGTGCCCTCTCCGGTAACCGTTCCTGTCCCTTCGGGTTGAATGATCACCGTTACAGTGTAGTCGGTTAGCTGGTAGCTGGCCGTGAGGGTTACGTCCCTGTCTGGCATGGTGAAGAAGGTTTCCAGTGCGGTGGCATCATCCAGTAGGGCAACATCCTCGGCTTCGCCTACCCAGCCAGCAAACGTGTACCCCTCAACGATGCTCGCGAAGATGTTAACCTCATCATCCTCGTAATACTCTCCAGCGCCCATAAGAACAGCTCCTATGTCATCGGGATCGGCCAGAAGAATTACATTGTATGTAGGTGCCTGCATTTGATAGCTTGCAGTAAGAGTAATGTTCCTGTCGGGCATGGTGAAGAAGGTTGATTGCGCTGCTGCATCATCCAGTAGGGCAATGTCCTCAGCCTCTCCTGTCCATCCGGTAAAGTCATAGCCATCTACGTTGCTGGTGGCAATCAGCACTTCGTCGCCCTCCAGGTACTCCCCTGCACCGATAACTATGGCACCGATATCATCAGGATCAGCGAGCAAGGTTAGCGTATACGTATCGGCTCCCTCCTCCTTGAAGTGCGCCGCAATTACTATATCCTCTGCCAGCATGGTGAATGTGTAGGGGTTCTCATCGCTTACAACAAATCCATCAAGCCGCCAGTTCAAGAACTCGTAGCCCGCGCTGGGGGTGGCCTCAAGGGTTACCTCATCGCCGATGTTGTAGGTGCCCTCTCCGGTAACCGTTCCTGTCCCTTCGGGTTGAATGATCACCGTTACAGTGTAGTCGGTTAGCTGGTAGCTGCCCGTGAGGGTTACGTCCCTGTCGGGCATGGTGAAGAAGGTTTCCAGTGCGGTGGCGTCATCCAGTAGGGCAACATCCTCGGCTTCGCCTGTCCAGCCAGCAAACGTGTACCCCTCAACGATGCTTGCAGAGATGTTCACCTCTTCCTCCTCCTCGTAGTCGCCATCCCCGGTTAGAACAGCACCAATATTATCGGGATCAGCCAGAAGGGTGAGAGCATGGGTGGGTACGATGAACTCGTACGCTGCCGTCAGGGTTACATCCCTTCCAGGCATATCGAACGAGGTCGTCAAGGCTGTGGCATCATCCAACAGGGCAACATCCTCAACTTCGCCTGTCCAACCAACAAATAGGTAACCCTCGATGAGTGTTGTGGTGATGAACACCTGATCATCCTCCAGGTAATCGCCTGCTCCTGAAAGCAGTGCACCAAGATCATCGGGGTCGGACAGCAGGGTCAGCGTGAAGACATCGGCCCCCTCCTCCTTGAAGTGAGCCGCGATGAGCATATCAGAGGCAGGCATGGTGAAGGTGTAGGGGTTATCCTCGCTAACCATCAGGCCGTCAACCCGCCAGTTGAAGAACTCGTAGCCCACGATGGGAGTGGCTTCGAGAGTTACTTCGTCATTAATATTATATATGCCATCTCCCGTAACCGATCCTGCATCCTCGGGCTGAATGATGACCTCAACCATATAGTCTATTGGCTGATAGCTGGCGGTGAGTATCACATCCCTGTCGGGCATGGTGAACGTGGTGACCAGCGCTAGGGCGTCTTCCAGCAGTGCCACATCTTCTGTTTCACCGGTCCAGCCAATGAATGCATACCCCTCAACTATGCTAGAGGTTATACTCACTTCTTCTCCCTCTATGTAGTCACCTGCCCCAGTAAGCACAGCGTCGATATCATCGGGGCTAACCAGCAAGGTAACGGTACTGGGAACTGGTATTGTGTAGTCCACCTCGATGGTGACCGGCACTAAAACCTCCGGGTTCTCAGGGTCGTTAGAGCTGATGGCTATTTCACCCTCGTAAACCCCCTCGTCAAGCTCCACAGAGGAGAGCGTAACGATGACCTCGAAGCTCTCTCCGGGGAGTACGGTACCCGACGTGTGGCTCAGGATTAGGTTATTTATGAGTAGAAATTCGATCTGGTTCTCGATCAGCTCCTGGATGTCCGCATTCCCGGAGGTGTTGCTATCACCGGAGTAGTTGTCGGCCTGGAAGGCGTTGAAGATGGCGTTGCCCCCCTCGTTGAGCACAATGGCCCCGCTGCTGGGGTACCCGCTGAATACCGCCAAAACCGTAGCCCCCGAAAGAGGCTCAACGATTTGTCCGTCAGTGTTCCACTGGTTGTGCGTCCAGTTGAAGGCATCGGGTAACGTATTGGGAGCGTTAAGGATCGAGGCCTCCGGGGTCAGGTTGAAGTTGATAGGGGTGGTGAACGATGAGACGAAATTGATCCCCAACGTTGCGCTGAGGTCGTGGCCGCTAAAGTCCGTCCCCCCCCAGTGGGCGAAGATCAGATTTCCCCCAGATTCTAAGTGGTTAACAAGGGCATCCAAGGGGCCGCTGCTAACATTATAGTTATAAGAGTTGACCAGCACTAAATCCCACTGGGTGCCCCCGGTGAGAGCCGTCTCAAGCGCAGCCCATGACCCCACCGAGGTGTATCCGTAGCCCAGTTCATCCAGCGCTGCATTGTACCAGTAGAAGTCTGACACATCCTCGTAGAGGAGGATGTTGGCATCCGACCTGCCCTTGGAGCCCGGAATGTTGCTAATGAAATCGTTTATGGTTACAGTGGGGGTGTTAGGCACGTTGGCCATCACTACACTCCTCTCGCCAAGATCGACATCTCCGGCAAACCTTTCTTTGCCTGAACTCTCGGTGCTGAAGGTGCTGGTTATGGAGAACTCAAGGGGCAATTCGCCCTCGTTGGTAATGGTCATCACCCTCTCCACGGTATGCTCAAAGCCTAGATACTCGTAGAAGGAGGTTGGGTCGACCGTAATGGCGGGGGGCAGCTTGGCCTCGGCCATCATATCGATGGAAACGCTAGGGTTGTCGGCATCGTTGGTGGTAAAGGTGAGGGTTGCCTCGAATAGACCAAGGATATCCGAAGTGAAAGTTATAAATAACGGTTGATTACCAAAAGGATCTATGCTGAGATCTGTGTTTGAAAACTCAAAATTGGGTAATGAACATTGAATATTGCTAACCTCTAAAACCTTACTTCCAACGTTACTTATGATTAGTTCAACCTGCTTAGGAGTATTTATTTGTACTTCGCCAAAGTTTAGCATTTCATGGGAAATATCAAGGATTGGAATACCTGTAATGTTAAGGATAACAGGGATTTCAACCTCAAGGTTATTCGGATCATTGGATGATATACGTATAATAGATTCGTAAATTCCTCCATATAAACCGGTTGCATCGAAAGTAAGTTCAATATCTTGGCTTTCGCCCGAAGTAATCATCCCGCTAACAATGGAAGGCCAGAGCCAGCCATCGGTTATTGGACCCAGGCTCAAGCCCCAAACAGCATCATTCTCGCTGATCCCCAGCAGGGTGTACTCTCCGGGAACTAGCTGGTTTGAAACCATTAACCCTCCGGCAGATGAAGAACCAGAAAGGATTCCAAGGGTTTCAACATTAAAAGAGAAAATAGGATCACCACTTTCAAGATCAATTTTATAGAGTACATTATTTGATCCATCGTTAGTGTATCCCCAAAGGAAGGGACCCCCATCACTTGCTTTATCCCAAGCCAGTCCAGCAAACTGGTCAACGGGAGTATCAATACTCCTTACCGTTGCCCCGCTCCGATCAACCAGCGTTAGGGGATCATTCCATCCGTTGGACACCCAGAAACCATCCTCGTATGCATCGTAAGTAATTGCGCGTATGTTGGTGATGGAGGTGGTGATGGTTCCAATTAGCGTTTCGCCGGTGAAGTCCATGATGTAGATGGTGTTGCTGTTGGGCGAACCGTAGAAGTACTGCCCATCATAGGCAAGGTCCCTGATACCGGTCACCCCATCGATGGTGAATGTTTCGATGTAGTCACCCGCCAGGGTGTAAGTTACAAACTGGCCGCTAACCCACTGGGATGTGTAGATGTAGTTCCCATCGCAGCCCACGCTATACTCACCGGTACCCAGGGCAACAGGGAAACTAAACTGTAAATCATCTACAGTAAAACTTTTTGCATCAATTTTCTCAATTTTGCTATTCGCTTTCCCCTTTGATACAAAGTCTATGTCTAATGAGAAGTACAACTCGCTCTCCTCATCACCAGTGTTTGAGATGGTGAGGCTATGCATAGTGATATCCCCTGTATTCAACTCTTCAACAAAGGAATTGGGTTCTATCAAAATTTCTGGAATATTATTGGTAAAGTTGGCAACCAACGTAATGTCTTGCGGTGGCATATCGAATGTGAAAATCGACTCACTTGTTACATCTTCCCCATCGAAGGTCCAGTTGATAAAGATGTAACCTTCGTTGGGGGTAGCGGTAATGGTTACCTCATCATCCTGCTCGTACTGGCCTTCTCCAGTGACGGTTCCTCCATCAACAGGCTCAACCAATAGGGTAAGCTCGTAGATCAAAATCTCAGCCATGAGCGGTATGGTTAACGACTCCTGTTCTGTGACGTTGGTGGTGAAGGTTAGGTTGGCCTCGAACAGGCCGGGATCCTCAGAGTAGAAGGAAACCAGTAATTGCTGTGAGCCGAATGGGGTGACGCTTATCTCTGTGTGAGAAATGTCGAACTGGGCTTCACTGGTCTGGATACTGGTTAGTTCCAGTGTTTCGGAACCTGGATTGATGATGGTTATGGGTAGGGTGGCCACTGTGTTCAACTTCACGTAGCCAAAGTCCAAACTTTCGTTCGATACCTCGATAAGGGGTCGCCCGGTAACGTTTAGCGTAACGGGAACATCAACCACAGGGTTCTCGGGGTCGTTGGACGTAATGCGAATAATCTTTTCGTAAGTCCCTCCTGTCAATTCTGTGGCATCGAAAGTAACATCCACATCAAATTGTTCACCAGCGGGGATGGTTTCGGCAAACGACGACAGAAAAAGCCAATTGGGTATAGGTACAGCGAATTCAATGGCCGAATTGCTGGTCACAATGTTAGGGTTGATGAAGAGGTCATCGGAGCCACCATTGCCCATTCCAATGGTACCATTAGCATTCTCTATACCTATACTAGAAGGCGTTGAGGCAACAACTAGGTATTGAAAAACAATACGGTTCGTTGTTTCATAGAAAACAACCTCAAAGGTTTGGGCGAGTTCCGATCCGTAATTTCTGATGTTGTTATACTCTACCACAAAGTATCGGTAGGGAGCGCTACCTCCGGTAAGGTAACGAATGTAACCCCCTGATGCAGGGTTGAGATCCCTACCAAAGGGCACAATGCCTCCACCATAGCCGGGAATATAGGAGGGATACCAGGTTTGAGCGTTTGTGAAGCTGACCCAGCCGTTAGACATCACATTTAGCAAGGAGTAGGTTTCGTCATAGTAGCTAAAGTCAAAACCCAGAGGAATGTTAGAAGCGTAGGAATCATCGGAGAGAGAGATGGTAGTCCCACCACTGGCATCTATCCAGCTGATATCTTTGGTTGTCCACGAATATCCAAAATCATCGGGACCTCCACCATCTAACTTTGGACTATTCAAGTATATATTGGGGATTTCAACCCCTTTCACAATGGCTTCTGGCTGTACTATCTTCTGCTTGTGCTTGACATTCGTTTTCCCCTCGGATTTTTCCAAATCAATCAATTCAATGTTTAGGTTCAGGCTGTAATCACCTGAGTTTGTGATGGTTAATGTTCGTGTGACTGTTTCTCCCGTATAAAGATCCTCCTCAAATGAGGTGGGATCAACGGAGATTTCAGGCAGTTGATCGGTAAAATTAGCCGTTAGGGTGATACTCTCTGCGGGCATGGTGTAAGTGAAGTTGGCACTTGAGCTAACCTCCTCCTCGTTTTCATCAGTCCAATTTAAGAACATATATCCTACATTGGGAGTGGCGGTAATGTTGATCTCGTCGTCCTCCTCGTATATGCCATCCCCTGTTAGAATGCCCCCATCAACCGGATCAGACAGCAGGATTAGCTCGTAAACCAGGATCTCAGCCGTGAGCGGTATGGTGAACGACTCCTGCCCCGTGACGTTGGTGGTGAAGGTTAGCTCCGCTTCGAAGAGGCCAGGGTCTTCAGAGTAGAAGGAGACCATTAACTGATAGGTTTTTTTAGGATTAACTGAGATTTCAGTAATTGATGTGTAAAATTGAGTTTCGCTGGTTTGGATGCTTGTTATCTCAAGCACTTCGGTACCAGGATTGTTGATGGTAAATGGCAGGGTAACCTCTTGGGATAGATTCACATAGCCAAAATCAAGGTATTCTTCAGGCAACTCAATATCGGGGGTTCCGTTAACAGAAAGAGTAACAGGAATATTTACCTTAGGATCAACGGGATCGTTGGTATTAACGTTAATAACATCTTCGTAAATTCCGCTATTCAGATTTGTGGCGTCAAAGGTGATCTCAACCATTTGTGATTCTCCCGAAGGAATGCTTCCGGACTCAATATCAAATGATAACCAGTTAATCTCAATAATCCCATCGTCAATCTGATATAGGGGTCCTCCCCAGTAGCTCCACCAAAGGTCAACTCCATTGTGGGCAATTGAATATGTTTCATAACCTGGTTGCGGAACATCAAACTGCTGAACCAGCGAAGCGGCTCCATCTTGCAGCTGGTACTGATTGATTTTTTGTGTTTCAGCATTAATTGACCAAATATGACCCATGGTATGTTGAGGTACATAAACAATTTGACAGCTATATTGGTTATCACTCGAAGTGAATGCTTCGATAGGCGTGCCTGTTTCATCCATTCGGTAAAAAGTTGGATTGTACCCAAATGCGTAATTCACCACAAAGTACTCGCCATCCCAGGTAAGAGCAGCAAAATCATTAAGAGATACGCTAAACGAATACCCTGCACTGGTGCCATCGAGGTTGTAGGCATACACGTTACCCACAGGGTTTCCAATCCACAGGTACTCTCCATCCCATGTTATGCCGAATGGTGAACCAGTTACATTAGATGTCTCTACCACTGATTCCGTTGCAATGTCATACTTAAGCAGCTGGCTATATTCATAGTTAAGCATGTAAAGGAACCCATTTGCCCAAACCATACCCGTATTGGCTGTAGAGGAGTTGTAGTAGACACCCAGCACATCCCCTAAATCCTTTGAGGAGAGATAAAACTTCTCCAAAGCATCTTGAGGCAATGAATTATTCCTTGTTCTGCTCTCATCGGCATAGTTACCAAGTTTTCTGGTTTTTTTAGATCCAACGAATTGACTGCTTAACGACCAGATTAGCACTCCCTGCCCTTCATTGGTTATGGTTATGTTTTGGGTAGATGTTTGCCCGGCTTCAAGATCCTCTTCCATCGAGGTTGGGGAAACTGCAATGGAGGGTATCTGATCGGTGAAGTTAGCGGTTAGTGTTACATCCTCTTCAGGCATGGTGTAGGTAAAGTCGGCTTTTGAACTAACCAACTCTTCGTTCTCGTCGGTCCAACTTAAGAACATATACCCAATATTGGGGGTGGCGGTAAGGATAACCCCATCGCCCGCCTCGTATATGCCATCTCCTGTTAGGATGCCACCATCAACCGGATCAGACAGCAGGGTCAACTCGTAAAGCAGAATTTCTGCCGTGAGCGGTATGGTAAACAACTCCTGACCCGTGACGTTGGTGGTAAAGGTCAGATCAGCCTCGAACAGGCCGGGGTCCTCGGAGTAGAAGGAAACCAATAGCTCTTTGCTTTTGTTTGGGTTAAATGTTAACTCTGTAACTGATGCATAGAATTGTGTTTCACTGAATTGAATATTTGTAATCTCCAATAATCCGTTTCCCGAGTTGGTTATTTCAAGGGGCAGTGTATACACCTGTGCAAGCTTTACGGTGCCAAAATCAAGGCTTTCGTCTGAAACACTGATATCGGGAGTACCATTGACATGAAGGGTAACGGGAACATCAATATTTGGGTTAATTGGGTCATTAGTTGTTATGGCTATAGCTGCTTCGTATATTCCTTCAACCAGATCAGTTGCGTCAAAGGTAATTTCAACAATAAGGCTTTCGCCTGAGTTGATGATTCCGCTATACTCTGAAATGGAAAGCCAATTAGCATAATTTCCCATGTATAAGCCCCATATAACATCATTTTGGCACATTCCTAGCAAAGTGTATTCGTTGGGGATTATTGCATCGGTAAAGAATAAGCCTCCAGCACCACTTGAACCAGACAAAATACCAAGGGCTCCAACATTAAAGGAAGAAATGGCGTTTCCGGTTGTCATGTCAATTTGATAAATAGTATTTTGATCATACTGAGAGTATATCCAAAGGAATGGTCCATCTTCGCTAGCATTTTCCCATGCCATTCCGCCAATATTGCCTACGGTAACGCTTATGGCATCAATTGAGGCACCACTTCGATTTATAAGGGTTAGAGGCCCATTCCAGTTGTTTGAAACCCAGAACCCATCGTTATCTGGGTCGTAGGCAATCGCACGTATGTTGGGGATGGATGTGGTAATGGTTCCAATTAATGTTTGACTGGAAAAATCCATAATGTAAATGATGTTGTTATTGGGTGAGCCGTAGAAATATTGCCCATCGTAGGTTAGATCCCTGAGGTTGCTTATACCTTCAATGGTAAATGACCCAAGAAATTCTCCATCCAAAGAGTACCTGTAAAAATAGATATCATTCCATCTATTTGTGTAGATGTAACTTCCATCACTGCCAACTCCATACTCGCCATTTGCATCTCCAACAGGAAAGTTAAACTGTACATCTTCAATGGTAAAACTTTTGGAAAAGTCTTTTTGTGATGCAGTAGTTGCACTGTGTGGCGCAAACTCAGTTTTGGTTAAGTCAAAACTTCTTGTTAGGTTATTGTTCAGGTTAACACGAGGTTTTGACGATGATAATGCATTGTTATTAAACTCAAATGAAATGCCCTGCTCCTTCAGCTTTGAGATATAATCATGGTCCAACGAAATGTAAAGTTCGCTACCTGGATCACCATTATTGTATATGGTGAGGCTTCGTGTAATCATCTCTCCCACTTGAACATATTCTTCAAATGATGTGGGATCAACTTCAATCTCTGGGAGGTTATTTGTTGTAGTAAAGCTAAGCTGATCACCATATTCAGTTCCTCCAAGGTTGGTAGCATAAGCCCTTATGAAGTAATCTGTATTGTGGGAAAGTCCTGTTAGAGTACTAAGGAATTCGCCAATACCATCTCCATCACTTGTAATGCCATCATTACTTTCAATAGTTGGATATTCGCTTGTGCTCCAAACCACGCCTCTTTCAGTAACGGGAGCATAACCCTGATCGGTTACGGTTCCACCCGATTTTGCGCTGGCATTGGTTATATCATAAATAGCTGTTGTGGTAAGAGATGGTGTTGCTATGGGCTCAATGTATGCATGAATATTCCAGTCGCCCTGTACCCCGTATGCCAAAAGAGTTTCCCAGTTACCATATAGCCCAAATTTGATCATGTTACCTTTACCATCGAAGTCCGTTTCTTCATCAAGACCTGGGGCAGAAATTCCAGCTCCTGGATCATCAATCTGAAAACCAAACCACAACTCTTGGGTTAGATCAATAATGTAAGGAATGTCCAGCTCAAGTTCAACCCAGGAATCCTCACTAGTACTAAATGCCTGACTGTGAACCTCAACTAAAGACAGTGCATTTACACCTTGCCAGATTTTGGCTACGCTAGCCGTTGGCACATTATGAATGTATACTGCCAATCGGGTAACACAATAGCTGCTATAAGTGCTAATATCTGATGTTTCCCAGCGCGAAGCAACTGAGAAAACATCAGCACTTGTTAATCCAAAATGGCTGTAATTCACGCCATCATCCCATTGGATCCAAGTATCTTTAGAATCCTTGGTTGGAAAGAAAGATGTCTTTGTTTTGCTTAGTTGTGTTTCAAAGTTTGCATCCCTGACTTTTGCTTCATCGGGATTAATTGTTATTTGGGCAATGCCAATGTTAGAAAAAAGCAAATTGACAAATAAACCCAGCGACAAAAAAAGTAAATGTATCTTCATGACAAAATGTATTTAATTGAAATTAAGAGTTATGTATAAATATGATGAGTTTTTTAATAATTATTACAATTTAGGGTTTTTTTCAAATTTTAAAAAATTAAATGTCAGTAAAATTTATTTAAAAAAACTTTATATAATTTTCCATTAACCTATTTGGTAAAAATGGATAAGGCACATTTCAAGAAAAAATGAATTGTACCTTATCCCCTTTAAAACCTAATCATAACTATTCGGCTGGCATAGCAAGTTCACACATATTATCATGCCGATTACTCTTTCACCATCCTTCTTATTACCCGCTCGCCATTCTCAGCCTCAAATACCATCAGGTATATGCCCCTGGTCAGCCCATCGGTTGGGATGGTTATACGCTCGGAGCCCGAGAGCTGCATATCCATAACCTGTTGACCGATGATATTGGTAACGATCAGGCGGCTCACCCCGCTGGCGTTGTTCAGCGTGATGCTGCTGCTGAAGGGGTTGGGGAAGACCTCCAGGGAAGAAAGTACCCCAATATCAACACCAACAGGAGTTAGGGTTACAATTATATTCCTATTGGAGCCCGAAACGGTAAAATTACTGCTGTAGGCCCCATAGCCCGTAGCATTGATGGAGAATGAGTATGATCCGTTTTCTAAGATTGTGGAAGCTATTCCATTGGCATTTGTTGATATGCTGCTTGCACCAACAATGTTGATTACTGCTCCCGCAACGGGATTATTGTTTTTGCTAAGCACATAAAAGGTAACTGTAAAGGCTGTTTGAACCTCGTAATTGGCAGTAAGAGTTATGGCTCGCGATGGCATAGTGAGAGATGTTGTCATCGCCGAAGCATTACTGAGCAATGCCACATCTTCAGCGCTGCCTGTCCAGCCTGCAAATGTGTAACCAACAACAGGTAAAGCAGATATAACAGCCTCTTCGCCAGCAATATATTCTCCGCTTCCCACAAGAACTGCATCAATATCATCGGGGTCAGCAAGAAGGGTTATGGCATAAGATGCTACACCTTGCTCCTTAAAGTATGCCATTATGTTAATATTGTTTGAAGGCATCTGGAAACTGTAGGGATTACTTGAACTTACAACTGAACCATTTATACGCCAGTTTAGGAATTCATATCCGGTGTTGGGATATGCTGAAAGGGTTACCCAATTACCCATATAGTATGAGCCTTCGCCATAAACCGTACCAGCATTCTCGGGATATATCTCTACGGTTACATCATATTCATTAGGCTCGTAATTTGCGGTATAGCTAACCGATCTTCCAGGCATTGAAAATGATGTAGACATGGAGTAAGGATTAACTAAAAGTGCCATATCCTCACTGGTGCCAGACCATTCAGTGAATGTATAGCCGGTAACATAACCTGCCGAAATGTACACACTGGAAAATTGAGGATAGCTGCCAGCACCATATAGGGTTGCCCCTATATAATCGGGATTTGCCTGAAGAGTTACAGAGAATGTTGGAGCCTGATTGCTACCAGTAATGTGTAATCCATAATTTCCGGTATAGTTCGAGTAGCCATAAACTTTAACGTAGTATGTACCAGCAGCCAATACGTCAAAATTGATTTGCGACTGAGCTCCACAATAATCGTCATTATGTGCGATCCAACTTTCATCGTAACAGCTTGCCCATACCTCTAACTGAGTATCAAAATCAGAGTAGTAACAAGTGGAAACACTAACATTGTAGAAAGTGGTTGGCAAGATAAAGCTGTACCAAAAATACGGAGCATAAGGAGTGGTTGTTCCGTACTCCACATGCCCATCAATTGCGCCATAGTATACCGCTTCATTACAAGAAGAACCTGGTCCGGTGAACTCTTCGTAAAGGGTCACAGTTAATTGATTATCAGAATTTAAATAGAACCAACCCTCCGATGTCATGTAACCCTCCTTGTAAACCTGGTAATAGTAATAGTCAGCAGGTAATTGATGTTGAACTAGTCCAGAGGTATTTGTATTGGCTTCCCAACACTCCTCATAATCGTTGCAAACCATAGTCCAGGCATTTTGTATGGGGTTTTCATCTTGATCAACCACAAGCATGGTCAGGTTGTACAAAACATCGCCCCAGGTTACAGTAACGGTATTGCTAGAGTTCGACTCTCCTTCATCATGTTGTGCTGTAACATAGTAGGTATACTGTCCGTCACCGGGAAGCTGATCATAATACCAATTCTCGCTAGCTGTGCTTAAGAGAGAGTAGTTCCTATAAACATTGAAATGCTGGAATGCTTTACTCTTATCTGTAGTATAAAATTTAGCTACTCCTTTGGCTGGGATAGTTGGTTTTGGGATAAGAGAACCACTAACGGGAGTTGATCCATCGGTATAAGGTTCATCCTTTAACGATGGCTGATGTTTAGGTTTCAAATGCAATCTGCCTAGCAACTCGGCTGAATATGGCTGTAACTTTAGATCGGGACTTAGCATGGCGTAATCCCATGTTACTAAATTGGACCCATTATAACTATCGTATAAACCTAACCCAACAAACCCTTCTGCATAAGTATAATCCTCAAATGATGCAAGGTAATTGCCATTTGCATAGAAATAGAACTCAGGTCCGTATGCGTATATGGTATAAATATTAGATGATTCAAGCCCAGGGTTAATGTATTCGCTATTTGACCATGGAATAATATTTGAAATAGAGCCATCTTCATATTTCCATACGCTAAAAAATCCGTTCGCAGTGAAATTAAAAGTGTACCCATTGGTTGATTCATCAATAAAACCATTTGATCTGACAATAGCATACATACTATAGTTCAATGTGTTTTCAGAAAGATGTCGGGTGACCTCAAACTCATAAGCAAAATTGCTGTAGGTTTCATTAAAATATGTTGATGCCGGGGTGTCATTAGATATTCCATTCATCATCAAACACCCATCCTGAACAGAGAATCGGCCATCGGAGAAGTTCCAGTTGTCTGCAACGCCATCGGAGAAGTCCTCGTAGAAACCCTCGCCCGATGAATAGTTCCAGTCCAATTCCACTTGCCCTGTTTCTTCATCGAGGTATGCTGTTAATCCATACGGCGATGGAATGTACACATATTCTTCCAGGGTAATATTTAGGGTTAAACCTCCTCCATCTACTGTAAAGTACCCGTCGCTAGTGTTATACCCAGATTTGCTAATGCTGTAGTAATATTCACCGTTAAGCAGATAAAAAATTGCTTGACCACCGCCGTTGGTTGATTCTTCGTACCATTCCTCATAAGTGAAATCGTAAACTTCTACTTCTGCGTCAGGGATGGGATTGTTATAAATATCCTTAACATTGACCGTAACCATATATTCCGTTGCATCGATAAAATTGGCAGTAAGCGTTATGTCCTGTGGCGGCATATTGAAGGTAAACGAGGGTGAATAGGAAATCACTTCACCTTGATAAGTCCAGCTCACAAAAGCATATCCGCCATAAGGAGTTGCTGTTATGGTTACGCTTTCTCCATCGTAATAATCGCCTGCACCACTTACCGTTCCTCCATAGGTTGGATTGGCAAGAAGTGTTAGCGAATAGATTGATGGAACATAATCATCTACCACTACATCATCAATGAACACGTATCCGGTTTGGTCCACCACGTTGGAACTTAACCTAAAGGCAATAAACCTATCGTTTCCGTAATAATTGGTGAAGTAATAAACAAAATTCTCGTAGCTATAGGGAACAACAACATGGTTCAGGTAGTTGAAAGATGCAGCATTAGCCGGGTCGGACATGGTGCCGATCTCTAAAACCATATCATTACCATAGTAATTTCGAGCCATAAATTCTAAACGTAAACCATTAAGGTTTTGGTCAATTTCGGGAAGGATTAAGTAAACTTCACTCTCAAAATTATCAACATAAGCGTAAACCATGTTGGGGTAAGAATAATAATAACCTGAGAATGTTTCAAGGTAAGTTTCACCTATCTGGATTTGGTTCCAACAGTTTGGCAAATAGGGAGGAGTTACATAATCGAAGTTTTCTGAAAATGGAATCGAGAAAGGGGCACATAAAGTGCTAAAGGAAATGCTTTGACCGTATGCTGTGCCAAAGCTGTTTGTGGCGTATGCTCTTACATAGTAAACTGTACCAGGAGTTAAATCGCTCATATTGCTTGTAAAGGCTCCGGTTCCAGTGCCATTCACTGTGTAACCCATGTTGTTTTCGAGGGTTGGGTTGGCATAGGTACTCCACACTACCCCTCTTGCAGTTACAGGGCTATCGCCCTGTGAGGTAACATTACCCCCCGATACAGCAGTGGTTGCTGTAATACTTGTAACTGCAGAAGTAGTGACTACGGGAAAACCAATGTTTTCGCCTATGAATACAACTTGATCGAGCCAGCCACAGTCGGAACCAGTGTTTACTGAACCATCCTTTGTGTAAACCCACCTTAAGGTATTTGATCCCTCCTGCAGGTAGTATTCTTTAAGCTGCCAACCTATTTCTCCTGCAATGTAGGTTTGGTAATTTCCATTTATATAGAATTCCAGGTAGTCACAACATGATTCTGATGAAACCTTCCACCAGAAACTCAAATCTCCGGGTCCTTGAACCGTTGTCTGCAACCAGGAATTTTGGCTGTGGGTTATAGTTCCACTTTGTGCTGCATCAATGCCATCGTGTGTAACTACTGTTTGAGGAAACCAAGGTGCATTTCCCCCTGTTGTAAAGGTTAGGTCGCAGTTATCAAGGGCTTCGCATAGTGTCAGCTCATCATCGTAAACACCCCATACGTCATTTATAACCATGTTCCCTTGCACATTCACGATGCGGTTTGGATCACCATCCCACTCACCATTTGCCCATCCTGCGTTGAGGAAGTACTTGTACTCATAGGTACCAGTCTCAAGTTGGAGGGTAGCGGTGTAGATAAGTTCGGTTGGGGGCTCAACTTCAGCGGTAACTTTGAAATCATCGAGCATGAATATAAACGCATCATAGGATACATACTGAATGGCTATGTGAACAACTTCACCAGCATAGTCGCTTAGGTCAAAGGCGTAAACCTGCCAATTGGTTGGAGTTTCAAGGTAATTACCTTCTGATATCTGAGTGAAATCGCCAGTGGCAGTTCCGGTAGTTGATACCAGCACCCTGAATCTTTCCAAACCATAAGCAGCTGTGATTGACTTAGCGGCAAAACTGAACTCGCTGGTCTCGTTGATGGAGGTAGCGGGTGAAATCAACCACTTATTGTCATTTATGGTCTGCGATTGAACAGCGATCAGATACTTGCTACCTTCATATGCAGGGTGGTTATCGCTGATATCAGGATCTGTTTCGGCAGGATTAAATACCATGAAAGCAAAAGACTCACCTTCGCCGGGGAAGTCGAAATCGCTGGAACCCCAGGTAACATCATCGTTGATTAAATGGGTAATCCAAGGGGTAAGAGTGGTGGTGAAATCGGCGTACTCTTCCCAACTCTCTTCCCAGGTGTAGGGAGCGTCCTTCGAACTGGAAACCAATTCCATCTCAATGGAACCTTCTGTTCCTGGCTCAGCCCAACCCACCATACTACCGGTAAGGTAAACAATATCTTCATCGGGATCAAAGCCTTCCGCTTCGGACATATCAACATTAAAGGTAACGCTGGATGTTTCTAATGCTTCAACGTATGCCTGAATGTTCCAGTTGTAGTTAAGGCCGTAATCAGCAGCCATGGCCACCCAGCCATCGTCAACATCGTAAAGCATGTCACCTTTTCCACCAACTGCTGGTCCTGCATCGGCACCAGCAGGGTATCCGGCTTCGGTAATGATGTAGTAACCAAACATCATCTCTGCGGAAGCATCGATCTGGTAAGGAGTTTCCAGTTCAACGGTATTCCATTCCATAATGGTAACCTCCTCAACATCCTGTGTATACGCTGAAGAATGGTTAACTCCAGTCCAAATCTTCAGGGAGTAGGTGGCATTCTCTTCTCTGGGGAAAAAACTGATCTGGGTGATGTAAAGACCATCATAGTCTGCCAAATCGGCTGCTTCCCAGCGGCTGGCAACGGCAAATTCGCCAGGGCCATTATAGCCAATTCCTGTGTAGTTAGTGCCATCGTCCCAATGTATCCACTCGCCTTCATCTTCCTTTGCCCGATTGAAAGGAGTAGCGATTGTAGACTCAATGGCCATTAATTTAACACTGTCTGCTTTTTTAGGGGTTTGGGTTATTGCAATCCTCTGCCCAAAAGCAAAGGATGCTAATAATAGAAATGTAGACCCAAAAGTTAGAAATGGTAAATGTTTTTTCATATCACACTGGTTGTTTATTAGTAAATAATTGGTTATTGTTTTTGAGATTAGCTCTTTCCCCTTTAAAAATTATCCTCTTTGAACAATTATATCTAAGTACAGGATTTTTTTAAATAGATTAACAGAACAAGAATATGTTATATAGCATATATTAAGGATTGGTGAAAAAATGATTCAGGTTAACTGATTTTTTATACTTATTAACACCAACAAAAAAGAAAGGTGCATTACCAAATTATAATAATGCACCTTTCATTTATTAAATCGTTGGCTAACTTTTACAATAAGTAAAGTAAATATTAGGAATAAACATTACTCCTTCACCATCCTTCTTATTACACGCTCGCCATTCTCAGCCTCGAATACCATCAGGTATATACCATTGTTCAGCCCATCGGTTGGAATGGTTATGCGCTCGGAACTAGAGAACTGCATTTCCATAACCTGTTGACCGATGATATTGGTAACGATCAGGCGGCTCACCCCGCTGGCGTTGTTCAGCGTGATGCTGCTGCTGAAGGGGTTGGGGAAAACCTCAAGTGCCGATAGCACTTCTGTTCCCACGCTGACCGCTATCATGGTAACGCTAACCTGCTGGTTGGCATCTGCCACGGTAAACGAACCGCTGTGTGTGTAATATCCTGTAGCAGCAACGTTGTATGCATAGGTACCATTTTCCAACGAAGTTGTAGCCACACCGTTGGCATTGGTGGTTAGCGTACCCTCTCCCGCTATGTTAATGGTTGCCCCTGCAATGCCTGCCAAACTTGTATTTCTAACCGTAAAAGTTACTGTATATGTTGGGATTGTTTCCACCTCATAGTTGGCCGTTAGGGTTATTTCTCGTGCAGGCATTGTAAAATACGTTTCCAATGCGGTGGCATCGTCAAGAAGCTCAACATCCTCTACACTGCCTGTCCAACCTGTAAACATATATCCAACCACGCTATTAGCGGATATGTTGACTTCTGCACCCTCGTAGTAATTACCAGTTCCCGTTAGCACTGCACCAATGTCATCAGGATCAGCAAGGAGTGTGAGGAGATAGGTGTCAACAATCTCTCCCCAAATATCATTCTGAGTCATGTTGCCGGCAACAATGATGATGCGGTTGGGCTCACCATCCCACTCACCACCTGCCCAGCCATCGTTGAGGAAGTACTTGTACTGGTAGTCACCCGCTCCTAGTTCCAACGTAATGGTCCAAATCATGGTTTCTCCAATACGTATCATAACTTGGTAATCGGGTTCGGAGCCGGGTTCTGCCCAGCCAATCATTGACCCTGTTATGTACACCACATCCTCTTCGGGATCAAATTCCTCGGCATTGACCATGTTCACGTTGAAGGTAACACTGTAAACTTGTATTTCTTCCTCGTAGGTTGCCGTAAGCGTTACTTCGCGGGCAGGCATGGTGAAGAAGGTTTCCAAGGCTGTGGCGTCATCCAGCAGCTCAACATCCTCAACGCTACCAGTCCAGCCTATAAACGTATATCCAACCACGGGGCTGGCCGTTATTGTAACTTCTGCATCCTCATAGTAGTTACCAGTTCCCGTAAGCACTACACCAATGTCGTCAGGATCAGCAAGGAGCGTAACGGAATAGATGTCAACAATCTCTCCCCAGATATCATTCTGAATAATATTACCCGTAACAAGTATTATACGATTGGGGTCGCCAGGCCATTCGCCTCCGTCCCAGCCCTCGTTGAGGAAGTATTTGTACTGGTACTCACCCGCTTCTAACTCCATTGTGATGGTCCAGATCATAGTCTCCCCAATACGTGTCATGGTTTGGTTCTCAGGCTCGGAGCCGGGCTCTGCCCAGCCAATCACTGACCCTGTTATGTACACCACATCCTCTTCGGGATCAAATTCCTCGGCATTGGCCATGTTTACCCTGAAGGTCACGCTGTAAACCGGTGCTTCTTCCTCGTAGGTTGCCGTAAGCGTTACTTCGCGTGCAGGCATGGTGAAGAATGTTTCCAAGGCGGTGGCATCATCCAGCAGGGCAACATCTTCGGCTTCGCCTACCCAGCCAACAAACGTGTACCCCTCAGCGCTGCTTGTGGAGATGCTCACCTCATCACCCTCGTAATATTCTCCAGCGCCCATAAGCACAGCACCTATGTTATCGGGATCGGCTAGAAGAATTACCAAATATGTAGGAGCTTGCATTTGATAGTTTGCAGTAAAAGTGATGTTCCTATCGGGCATCACGAAAAATGTGGATAGTGCGGTTGCATCATCGAGTAGTGCAATGTCATCAGCCTCTCCAGTCCATCCGATAAAGTCATAACCATCAATGGCTGTAGTGGCAATTAGCACATCGTCACTCTCAAGATATTCCCCTGCACCTATGACAATGGCTCCAATGTCATCAGGATCAGCAAGTAAAGTCAGCATATACGTATCGGCACCCTCTTCTTTGAAATGTGCAGCAATTACAATGTTACTTGCAGGCATGGTAAATATGTAGGGGTTTTCATTGCTCACAACAAATCCATCAACTCGCCAGTTCAAGAACTCGTATCCTGTGTTGGCCGTGGCCTCAAGAGTTACCTCATCACCCAGGTTGAATACTCCATCGCCCACCACTGTTCCGGCACCATCAGGGGAGATCACAACCGTTACAGTGTACTCATTAAGTTGGTAAGTTGCTGTAAGAGTTACATCCCTATCGGGCATATCGAAGAAAGTGACCAAAGCAGTGGCATCATCCAATAGGGCAATATCCTCAGTTTCACCTGTCCAACCAACAAATGTGTATTCCTCAACGCTGCTTGCGGAGATATTTACAACATCCCCCTCCTCATATTCGCCCGCTCCTGAAAGTGAAGCACCAATATCATTAGGATCAGCAAGGAGAGTGAGGGTATAGGTGGGTACGATGAACTCATATGTTGCAGTGAGGGCTACATCCCTGTCGGGCATATCGAAAGATGTTGCAAGAGAAGTGGCATCATCCAACAGGGCAACATCCTCAACTTCGCCTGTCCAACCAACAAATAGGTAACCCTCGATGGGTGTTGTGGATATGAATACTTCATCACCCTGCAGGTAATCATCAGCTCCCAAGAGTTCTGCGCCAATGTCGTCTGGATCGGCAAATAGAGTTAGAGTATAAACCTCTGCGCCTTCTGGCTTAAACTTAGCAGTTACTATTAAATCAGCTGCACCCATATTGAAAATGTAGGGATTATCAGTGCTAACAGCATTATCATCAATCCTCCAGTTGAAGAACTCATAGCCAGCATTGGCTATAGCTTCGAGGATTACTTCATCACCAACGTTGTAAATGCCATCTCCCGTAACATATCCTGCGTCCTCGGGTTGAATTATGACCTCAACCATATAGTCTATTGGCTGATAGCTGGCGGTGAGTATCACGTCCCTATTGGGCATGATGAAAGTGGTTGCCAGCGCAAAGGCATCGACAAGCAGTGCCACATCTTCTGAGTTACCTGTCCAGTCAGCAAACGTGTACCCCTCAACGCTGCTCGCTGAGATGCTAACCTCATCACCCTCATAGTAACTACCCGAGCCTGATAGTTCAACACCTATGTCGTCAGGACTTGCTATTAGAGTAACGTTTTTTGGTACTGGTATTGCGTAGTCAACCTCAAGGGTAACCGGCACTAAAACCTCCGGGTTCTCAGGGTCGTTAGAGCTGATGGCTATTTCACCCTCGTAAACCCCCTCGTCAAGCTCCACAGAGGAGAGCGTAACGATGACCTCGAAGCTCTCTCCGGGGAGTACGGTACCCGACGTGTGGCTCAGGATTAGGTTATTTATGAGTAGAAATTCGATCTGGTTCTCGATCAGCTCCTGGATGTCCGCATTCCCGGAGGTGTTGCTATCACCGGAGTAGTTGTCGGCCTGGAAGGCGTTGAAGATGGCGTTGCCCCCCTCGTTGAGCACAATGGCCCCGCTGCTGGGGTACCCGCTGAATACCGCCAAAACCGTAGCCCCCGAAAGAGGCTCAACGATTTGTCCGTCGATAGTCCACTGGTTGTGCGTCCAGCTGAAGGCATCGGGCAGTGCGTTGGGACAGTTAAGGATCGAGGCCTCCGGGGTCAGGCTGAAGTTGATGGGGGTGGTGAACGATGAGACGAAATTGATCCCCAACGTTGCGCTGAGGTCATGGCCGCTAAAGTCCGTCCCCCCCCAGTGGGCGAAGATCAGATTTCCCCCTGCGGCGGCATGGTCGTCTAGGGCATCCAGGACACCATCATAGGCATTTTCATTGTATGAGTTGACCAGCACTAAATCCCACTGGGTACCACCGGTGAGGGCCGTTTCAAGCGCAGCCCATGACCCCGCCGAGGTGTAGCTGTAGCCCAGGCCGTCCAGCGCCTCGATATACCAGTAGAAATCGGGTACCTCTTCGTAGATGAGGATATTAGCATCCGATTTGCCCTTGGAGCTAGGGGTGTGGCGAATGAAATCGCTTACGGTTACAGCGGGGGTGTTGGGCACGTTGGCCATTACCACGCTCTTCTCGCCCAGTTCGACAACTCCGGTAAACCTTTCCTTGCCTGAACTCTCGGTGTTGAGGGTGCTGGTTATAGAGAACTCAAGGGGCAATTCGCCCTCGTTGGTAATGGTCATCACCCTCTCCACGGTATGCTCAAAACCTAGATACTCGTGGAAGGAGATTGGGTCGACCGTAATGGCAGGAGGTAGCTTGGCCTCTGCAATCATATCGATGGAAACGCTTGGATTGTCCGCATCGTTGGTGGCAAAGGTGAGGGTTGCTTCGAATAAAGTTGAAATATCGGATTCGAAGGTTATTTCAAGAATCTTATTAGTACCTGGAATAATGCTAAACTCTGTTGCCGATATCTCGAAGTAAGAGGATGAACTCTGGATGTTTGTAACCTCCAATGTCTCTGTACCAATGTTGTAAATTGTCAATTCAATAGTTTCAGGAACGTTAACCTGGACAATACCAAAGTCAAGCATTTCGTGTGATAGATCAAGGGCAGGGATACCAGTAACATTGAGAGTAAGGGGTATTTCAACCTCAGAAGTTTCGGGATCATTGGATGAAATACGAAGAATCGACTCATAGACTCCAGTGCATAAATTGTTGGCATCGAATGCTAATTCTATTTCATAACTTTCGCCTGAAGCAACCATTCCATCGGTTTCTGAGAGTGAAAGCCAACCATCGGTTATCGGACCCAGGCTCAAGCCCCAAACAGCATCATTCTCGCTGATGCCCAGCAGGGTGTACTCTCCGGGAACTAGCTGGTTTGTAATAAATAGTCCACCTGCATTTGATGAACCCGATAAAACTCCAAGAGTTTCTACGTCAAAAGATTGAATTGGCTCGCCATTGACCATATTGAATTTATAAAGCATGTTATTTGCTCCATCTCTGGAATATGCCCAAAGGAATGGACCTCCATAACTGGCTCTATCCCATGCCAACCCTGCAAACTGACTAACGGGAGTATCGATGCTCCTCACCGTTGCCCCGCTCCGATCAACCAGCGTTAGCGGATCATTCCATCCGTTGGACACCCAGAAACCATCCTCGTAGGCATCGTAGGCGATGGCGCGTATGTTGGTGATGGAGGTGGTGATAGTTCCAATGAGCGTTTCGCCGGTGAAGTCCATGATGTAGATGGTGTTGCTGTTGGGCGAACCGTAGAAGTACTGCCCATCAAACGCAAGGTCTCGAATTCCGCTGGCGCCGGCGATGGTAAACGTGGCTAGGTGATCTCCGGTTAAGGAGTACCTTAAAAACTGGCCGCTAACCCACTGGGATGTGTAGATGTAGTTCCCATCACAGCCCACGCTATACTCACCGGCACCCAAAGCAACAGTGAAATTAAGCTGCAAATCATCTACAGTAAAACTTTTTGCTTCAATTTTCTCAATTTTGCTGTTCGTTTTGCCCTTTGATACAAAGTCTATGTCTAATGAGAAGTACAACTCGCTCCCCTCATCACCAGTGTTTGAGATGGTTAACGTACGATTAATGCTTTCACCAGAAATAAGGTCTTCTTCAATCGACTCCGGATCAACAGTAATTTCAGGAATCTTATCGGTGAAGTTTGCAACCATGGTAAGATCCTGTGGTGGCATGTTAAAGGTGTAATCTGCCAGCCTTGTTACCTCTTCTCCATCGATTGTCCAGTTGACAAAGATGTAACCCTCGTTGGGAGTGGCTGTAATAGCCACCTCATCGTCCTCCTCGTATTGCCCATCTCCAGTGACCGATCCACTGCCAACAGGTTCAACTAATAGCGACAAATCGTAGATCAGAATCTCAGCCGTTAGGGGTATGGTAAAGGACTCCTGCCCCGTGACGTTGGTGGTGAAGGTCAGGTTGGCCTCGAACAGACCAGGATCCTCGGAGTAGAAGGAAACCAGTAGTTGCTTTGAGTTGAACGGGTTGATGCTTAGGTCAGTATGAGAAACGTCGAACTGGGTTCCGCTGGTCTGGATGCTGGTGATCTCCAGGATTTCGGAACCTGTATTGTAGATGGTTAAGGGTATAGTGGTCAATGTGTTAAGCCTTACGTAGCCAAAGTCCAGGCTTTCGTCCGATACCTCGATAAGGGGTCGCCCGGTAACGTTTAGGGTAACTGGAACATCAACCACAGGGTTCTCAGGGTCGTTGGAGGTGATGCGGATAATCCTTTCGTGCGTTCCTCCAGATAAATAAGTGGCATCGAAGGTTACCTCAATTTCCTGTGATTCTCCAGCAACTATGGATGTTTCGTTCAAATCAAGCATCAACCAGGGCAAGGTTACATCAATGGCAACATCATCCACAAACCAACCGGGGTAATTGTTATTAACCTCATCTTGTGTATCAAAGTAATATCTAATTTTGACGGTTAGTCCTTGGTATGCAGAAATATTAAATTCTCTGTAAACCCATCCACCTGAGCTACCAGTAGGCGCAGTTCTTAGTTGAATCCATGTATTCCCATCATCGGTTGAGATATCTACATAGCATCTGTCCCATCCCGATTCAGTGTTATAGGTTTCCCAAAAAGTTAGAGAGATATATTCTGCATCTTCAGGCAGAGCAATAGATGGGGATACTATGGCAGTGTTTACCCTTGCTCCTGTATCATAATGAGTGTTTCCCTGAATCCCACACCAAAGACTATGGGTTGGGCTTGAATATGCAAGGTCAGATATATGCCATAAATCTGGGCCTGAATACACAACCGTACTCCATCCACCAATACCGTTTTCAAAGTCATCGGCGAAGTGGATGTACTTAGTAGTTTTTGAGCCTTTAGATTTATAAGGATTGGGATTAATGGGGGTGCTGTAGTCACCATAATACTGAACCCGGGGCAAGTTTTCATCAATAGACATATCAAAAGGTTCATTGCCTGCAAATTCCCTATGCAATTCACTTTCTCCAACAAGTCCCTTTATACCCTCTTCAATGCTTAAGCTAACATCAAGGATACTTTCGGCAACACCGTTGTTGTAAATGGTTAGGGTACGGGTTATAATTTCTCCAGTAAGTAAATCTTCCTCAAAGGATGTGGGGTCAACGGATATTTCAGGGATTTTATCGGTAAAGTTAGCCGTGAGAGTAACATCCGTGGCTGGCATGGTGTAGCTGAAATCTGGGGTTAAGCTGATAACCTCCTCGTTTTCATCAGTCCAGCTTAAAAACATGTATCCTACATTGGGGGTGGCTGTAATGTTTATCACGTCATCCTCTTCATATTGTCCATCTCCTGTAACGGTTCCAGCATCAACAGGGTCTACTATGAGGGTTAACTCGTAGATCAGTATTTCAGCTGTAAGAGGTATGGCAAAGGTTTCCTGATCGGTGACGTTGGTCTCGAAGGTTAACTCTGCTTCAAATAGACCTGGGTCCTCAGAGTAGAATGAGATCATTAGCTGATAGGTTTTTTTAGGATTGATTGAGATATCGGTATCAGCTGTATAGAATTCCGTTTCACTGATTTGAATACCAGATATCTCAAGCACTTCGGTACCAGGATTGTAAATAGTGATTGGCAGGGTTAACTCCTGTGAAAGTTTTACATATCCAAAATCAAGAGACTCTTCTGATACATCAATATCGGGGGTTCCGTTTACAGTAAGGGTAACAGGAATATTTACCTCAGGATCATCGGGATCGTTGGTATTAACGTTAATAACAGCCTCGTAAACTCCACCATTCAGGGAAGTGGCATCGAAGGTAATCTCAATTTCATACGATTCCCCAGCACTAATCACAACTTCCTCCTGGTCAAAGAAAACCCAACTATCATCCATAAACCAATCGATGGTGTTCTGCATTAGCTGCATAAGATCGCCACTCCAATAACCATTCGATGGATACACGTTGATTGCAACAATGGGTTTGTCAGGATTGTAAGCGGCGAAAGGGCAGCCCACATCGTAATTACCCAGCGAAACCCCATTGCCCTGAATGCTAGTGTAAGACCAAAGAGTAGTTGAGATGGTTGCCAACGAAGTGGTTAATGGATGTTCTAGAAAGTTGTTGCATAATGCTGTGCCACCAGAGTATGAAGCAACTGTTAAAGGGCTGTAAAACTCAGTTGCAATGTTTCCTCCAATCGCCCAATTGCCTCCTGTAGCAAGAGTAGCCTGCAATAGGCAAACAGAGCCTCCAGCATCAACGTAATCAGCAAGGTTATTTCCAAGCAATGTTGGGTTTAAAAAAGTATAGTTTGAGGCAACAATAACAATATCAAAATCCAGAAGGTAGTCAACATTTGGGGTCACTGAATTTGCATCAACCTCCTGATAACTATCAATATTGGGTAAACCTTGAAGAGCGGTTTTGAAATCTGAGTCTTCATTTGATAATGCATTTAAATACAGAACTGAAGCCCCGCTAGACTTGGGAAAACTTTTTGGTTTTAAGAATTGGTTGTCGAACTTAATTTGGGAGTTGTTTTTACCCACTATTGATTCGTTGGAATGTACTTCACCAGAAATCAACTCGGGGAATAATACTCTTCCCGTTTTTTTGCCACCGAAATTAACAGTAAGGTTGATGAATAGTTCACTTTCAGTATCTCCATTATTGGAGATGGTAAGGGTGCGGGTTAAAATTTCACCGGCATCCACATACTCTTCGAAGGCAAGGGGGTCGACGTCGATTTCTGGTAGGTTATTGGTTGTAGTAAAGCTAACCTGATTGCCATACGAAGTCCCTTCGTCATTGGTGGCGTAGGCTCTAACAAAGTACTCGGTATTTGGTGAAAGCCAGGTTAAGGTACTGGAGAACTCACCAATCCCCTCGCCATCATTAGTAATGCCATCGTTACTATCAATGGTTGGGTTTTCGCTAGTACTCCAAACCACTCCACGTGTGGTTACAGGAACTGCTCCCTCATAAGTAATTGTACCACCCGAAATAGCACTGGCGTTGGTAATTTCGGTTGCTGTTGCGGTGGAAAGAATTGGGGTTTGGGGTGGTTCGGATACATAAGCATGAATATTCCAGTCGCCAACTATTCCTAATCCAGACAAGTTCTGCCAGTTTCCGCCAATTCCTATTTTAATCATATTCCCTTTGCCATCATAATCTGTTGTCGCATCTTTACCCGGAGCAGAATTTCCCGATCCTGGATCATCGATTTGATAGCCGATCCAAAGTTCTTGTGTTATATCAATGAGGTATGGAACATTAAGGACAATCTCAATCCACGAATCCTCAGCAGCATTAAACGCATGGCTGTATACCTCAGTTAAACTAGCAGCATCGGCTCCCTGCCATAATTTTGCAATTGTAGCAGTTGGTACATTATGGATGAAAACAGACAGTTTGGTTATGTACAAACCTTCGTAAGCTGCAATGTCAGCTGGTTCCCATCGCGAAGCAACAAAAAAAGTCCCAGGACTTGTCAAGCCAACAAAACTACTGTTTACACCATCATCCCATTGAATCCAATCGCCTCCAGCATCCTTTATTTGGGTAAAAGGAGTGTTAGCTATTGCACTTTTTGATTCAAGTTCAATATTCTTACTATTGCCAACAGAGGTAATAAATACATCCTGTGCTGAGCCTGGCATTGATATCAATAGGCTAACCATTAGGACTATTGACAAATAAAGAAAATGTTTTTTCATAATTTTAAAAATTTAAGATTGAGGTGGTTAATATTAATTCATCTATTTCTTTGTGCCATTATTAAACTATACAAGTTAAAATAAATAATTCAGGTTCGCATTACATTTTCTTAATAATTATAAATTCAGAAATGTTGTTTACTAACATAAAAAATAAAAGGTTTTTAACTATTTGTTAGTTAAAATGATGCAATGATTAACTTATTTTTCAAAGATTAATATTAAATAATAAAGATAAGGCGCAATTCTAAAATATAGAATTGCGCCTTAAAAAAAACTGATTACTAAAAAAACTAAAATGCTAGTTTTATGAGTATATTAATAATTAATCCTTTACCATCTTCCTTATCACCCTCTCGCCATTCTCAGCATAGAAGGTCATAAGGTAAATGCCATTGGTTAGCCCATCGGTTGGGATGGTTATACGGTCCGAACCAGATAACTGCATATCCATTACCTGTTGACCAATGATGTTGGTAATAGTCAACCGACTTACTTTGCTCGCATTATTCAGCGTAATGCTGCTACTAAAAGGATTGGGGAAGACTTCAAGGGAAGAGAGTATATCAGTATCCACACTAACCGCAATCATTGTAATGCTAACCTGCTGATTAGCATTTGTCACGGTGAATGAACCACTATGAGAATAGTATCCAGTTGCAGTAACTGTATATGAGTAAGTGCCATTTTCCAGTGATGTTGTTGCAACCCCATTTGCATTAGTGGTTAGAGTACCCTCTCCTGCAATTGAAATGGTTGCGCCAGCAATACCATCATAGTTTGCATTCCTAACGGTAAAGGTAACCGTGTAGGTTGGATTGGTTTCTTCCTCATAGTTAGCTGTTAGTGTTACCGCACGTGCAGGCATTGTGAAGAATGTTTCTAATTCAGTGGCATCGTCAAGCAGTTCTATATCCTCGGCAATTCCTGACCATCCAATGAAGATATAACCAGCAACGCTGCTGGCAGTAATAGAAACCTCAGCATCTTCGTAATAGTTTCCTGATCCAGTGATCACTGCACCTATGTTATTTGGGCTTGCCAGCAATGTAACTGAATATGTATCAACTATCTCGCCCCAGATATCGTTTTGGATCATGTTACCGGTAACATAGATTTCGCGATTGGGATCACCTGGCCATTCGCCGCCATCCCATCCATCGTTAAGGAAGTACTTGTACTGGTATTCACCAGTTTCCAGTACGAGTGTTTTAGCCCAGATCATGGTTTCTCCCATACGGGTCATGGTCTGGTTTTCGAGATCATTACCGGGTTGTGTCCAACCAATCATTGAGCCTGTTATGTAAACAACGTCTTCTTCGGGATCAAATTCAAATGCATCCGTCATATCTACCCTGAAGGTAACATAGCAGTCGAAGGGTACCTCTTCCTCGTAGGTTGCAGTAAGAGAAACTGAACGGGCAGGCATGCTAAGTGAGGTGGTTGCAGCCAATGGATTACCTAACAAGGAAACATCATCAGCACTTCCTGTCCAACCAGTAAATGTGTAACCACTAACCCAACTGGCAGATATGTTCACAGTTGCACCTTCAATATAGTTACCAGCACCACTTACTACGGCACCAATATCGTTTGGATCGGTAAGTAGGGTTAGTGAATAGTAAACAGGCCCTTCGTAATCAACATCAAGGGTAACCTGAACGTCAATTACAGGGTTTTCTGGATCGTTCGATTCAATATTGATCTCACCTTCGTATATTCCAGGCAATAAACCATTTGAGCTAAAGGTAACGGTGATATCGAAATCCTCACCCGGGAATATGGTACCAGACGTAGGACTAACTACCAAATTGTTCGCCAACAGGTATATAATCTGATTTTCAATTAGTTCCTGAACATCATCTTTCCCAGAGCTATTGGAATCCCCCGAGAAATTATCAGATTGGAAGGCGTTAAAAACGGTGTTGCCTCCCTCGTTCAGCACGATTGCGCCACTGCTTGGATAGCCACTAAAGGTTGCCAACACGGTTGCCCCCTCAAGGGCTTCAACAATTTGCCCATCAACGTTGTACTGATTGTTTGTCCATATAAAATCATTGGGTAGGACGTTGGGTGTATTGAGGATCGTAGCCTCATCGGTGAGGCTAAAGTTTATGGGTGTAGTAAAAGATGAAATGTAGCTGATACCCATGGATGAACTTATGGGGTGGCTACTAAAATCTCCTGCTTGCCAGTGGGCAAAGATTAGTTTTCCTCCAGAACTTATATAGCTATTCAATGCATCCAGGGTAGTGGTTCCTGCAGAATTATCATATGAATTAATGACGATTAAATCCCAATCAGTTTTTCCAGAAAGTGCAATTTCAATTGCATCCCATGTAGTTGCCAAAGTATAGTCATATCCTAAACCACCTAGAGCGTTTGTATACCAGAAAAAGTCTGGAACCTCTTCATAAATCAAGATGTTAAAATTAGTTTTCCCTTTATTACCTTCGTTGTATTGAATTATATTATCCCTTTTAATTGTTAGTTTCTCGGGATGATTTTCCATCATTAAGGTTTGTTCTCCAAGGTTGATTGTTTGATCAAACTTAATCTTGCTTGGATTACTGGTATCTAGGAAACTTACAATGGTGAATTCTAGTGGCATTCCACCATTATTAGTTATTGTAAGGGTGCCCTCAGTGCTATCATTGTAACCAAGATTTTCGTAGAATGAGGTTGGGCTTACAGAAATTGCTGGTGGTAGTTTTGCCTCAGCAAACATATCCAAAGCAACTGTTGGATGATTAGCATCATTGGTTTCGAAGGAAAGTGTAGCCTCAAACAGTCCTGCAACATCAGATTCGAATGTTACCAGCAGAACAGCGTTTGACATTGGGCTGATAAATAACTCTGTTTCCGAAACTGTGAAGTTCGATAGCGAACTCTCAATATCGGTAACCTCTAAGGTTTGGGTTCCAACATTATAAATCGTTAGTTCAAATATTTCTGGAACATTAATCTGTACATCACCAAAGTCGAGAATTTCGTGCGAAAGTTCAATTATTGGTATACCAGTTACGTTCATTGTAACGGGTATTATTACCTCTGAATTCTCAGGATCATTGGAGCTTATTGCGATAATGGCTTCATATACTCCTCCAAATAGCCCAGTTGCATCGAATGTAACGTCAATATCAATGCTTTCGCCATAATTGAGTATTCCCGCAATTTCTGAAAGAGAGAGCCATTCGCTAGAGCTTTGACCCAAAGACAATCCCCAAATAACATCATTTTGGCACATTCCAAGTATAGTGTACTCGCCTGGGATAATCCCATCAGTAAAGAATAAGCCTCCAGCACCACTTGAACCAGACAAAATACCAAGGGTTTCAACATCAAAGGTTACCAATGGATTACCAGTAGTCATGTCAATTTGATAAAGACGATTAGTATTGCCAGCTTGAGTGTACGCCCATAAGAATGGTCCATCATCGCTAACATTTTCCCATAACAGCCCAGCAAAAGATTCGATGCTTGTAACAAGAGTTTCAAGGGTACCTCCATCCCGATTAACTAATGTAAGCGGGCCTTGCCAGTCATTGGAAATCCAGAAACCATCGTTATTAGAATCGTAGGCAATTGCACGTATGTTGGGAACAGAGGTGGTAATGGTGCCCATTAATGTTTGACTGGAGAAATCCATGATATAAATGATGCTGTTATTAGGTGAACCATAGAAATACTGACCATCATAGGTTAAATCCCTAATATTACCTACACCTGCAATAGTAAATGTTTCTAAATATTCTCCATCTAATGAGTATTTGTAGAAGCTATCTCCACTCCAACGTGTAGTATAAATATAGTTACCATCGCAGCCAACACCATACTCACCATCTCCTACGCCAACAGGGAAACTGAACTGCAAATCATCAATGGTAAAGTTCTTTGAGAAAGTAATATCTGAGTCCGATGTATTGGGGGCAAATTCAGTGTTTGTAACATCTATTGCCTTTGAAGAAAAATATGCGGTATTTATATTAGGCTGAGATGACAGATTGTGATTTTTGTTCACACTAACCGTAATGCCTTTCCCCTTGAGTTTTGATATGTATTCAAAATCCAAAGTAAAGTAAAGTTCGCTCTCAGGGTCTCCTGTATTAGAAATGCTTAACGTACTTGTAACAATATCACCGGTAAAAAGATCTTCCTCAAAGAAATCAGGGTCATACGTTATCTCAGGAATCTTATCGGTGAAGTGAGCAACGAGAGTAAGATCCTCCGCTGGCATGTTAAATGTGTAAGAGGCTTGTCTGGTTAACTCTTCCCCATCCTCAGTCCATTTCACAAAGATAAAGCCAGGGTTGGGAGTAGCTGTAACGGTCACTTCATCTCCTGCTTCGTACTCCCCATCACCTGTAACAGTTCCACCATCAACCGGATCAACCAGCAATGCCAACTCATAAACAATTATCTCTGCGGTCAGCGGGATGGAAATAGACTCCTCTCCTGAAACATTGGTGTTGAATGTAAGCTCAGCCTCGAAAAGTCCAGGATCCTCAGAATAGAAATAAACTAATAGTTGTGTCGAACTTAATGGGTTGATAAATAGTTCGGTGTGTGAGGTGTAGAATTGATCTGCAGTGGTTTGGATGTTGGTAACTTCTAGCATATCAGTTCCAGGGTTTGAAATGGTAAGGGGTAATGTGAATTCAACACCCAAATTTGCCAATCCAAAATCGAGGGTTTCCGATGAAATGGAGATTAGCGGAACTCCGGTTACATATAGAGTAACCGGTACCTCAACCAGAGGATTCTCAGGATCGTTGGAAGTGATGTTAAGAACTGCCTCATAGGTTCCGCCAAACATGCCTGTGGCGTCAAAGGTGATCTCAACCATTTGTGATTCTCCCGAAGGAATGTTTCCCGACTCTAGATCATAAGACAGCCAGTTACTCTCAATAATCCCATCGTCAATCTGGTATATGGGTCCTCCCCAGTAGCTCCACCAAAGGTCAGTTCCATCATGAGTAATGGCATAGTCATAGTTATAGGGATAAGGATTTTCAATTTGCTGAACCAACGAAGCTGCTCCATCCTGCAGCTGGAACTGGTTGATTTTTTGTGTTTCAGCATTAATTGACCAAATATGACCCATGGTATGCTGAGGTACATAAACAATTTGATAGCTATATTGGTTATCACTCGAAGTGAATGCTTCGATAGCCGTTCCGGTTTCATCCAATCGGTAAAAAGTTGGATTGTACCCAAATGCGTTATTCACAACAAAGTACTCTCCATCCCAAGTTAGTGCAGTGTAATCGGAAAAAGGTACGCTAAATGAATACCCTGCGCTGGTACCATCGAGGTTGTAGGCATACACATTACCCGAAGGATTTCCAACCCACAGGTACTCCCCATCCCAAGTAATACCATATGGAGAACCGGTAACATAGGATGTCTCTACCACTGATTCTGTTGCTAAATCATATTTAAGTAATTGACTATAATTATAGTTGAGCATGTAAAGAAACCCATTTGCCCAAACCATACCCGTATTAGCTGTAGAGGAGTTGTAGTAGATACCCAGCACATCGCCTAAATCCTTTGAGGAGGTATAAAGCTTCTCCAAAGCATTTTGAGGTAATGAATTATTCCCTGTTCTGCTCTCATCAGCATAAGCACCAAGGCTTCTGCTCTTTTTTGAGCCAACAAATTGAGTACTTAACGACCAAGTAAGGTTTCCTAACGCCTCATTGCTTATAGTTAGAGTTTGGGTGGCTATTTGCCCGGTTTCCAAATCCTCTTCCAATGAGGTTGGAGAAACTGTAATTGAGGGTATCTGATCGGTAAAATTAGCGGTTAGTGTTACATCCTCTGCAGGCATGGCGAATGTTGCCGATGCCTGGGTAAACAGCACAACCTCTTCTTCATCAGTCCAATTAACAAACATAAAACCGGTATTGGGAATAGCATTTATATTTACTTCATGCCCTTCCCAATACTCACCCGATCCTTCAACGGTGCCTCCTTCGGTTGGATTTGCCTCAAGTGTAAGATTAAATAACTCTAATACAACATTGAGTGTAAAGGGAACATCTAGTTCAGGATTTTCAGGATCGTTGGAAGATACCCTGATAATCTTATCATAGGTTCCCAGCGATAGCTCTGTAGCATCGAATAATACATCAAGGTCAACCTGTTCTCCAGGGAGCACTGTACCTGAGTAGGATGATAAACTCAGCCAATCAGGGTTATTCAGGGTGAACTCTATGGCCATATTGTTGGCAACAATGTTGGGGTTTATATATAGGTCATCATCCCCGCAGTTTCCTATTCCAATATCTCCATAAGCATTCTCGATACCAATGGAATAAGGTATTACGGGAGCTGTTAAATATTGAAATCTAATGGCATTATTCGATTCGTAGAATACAACCTGAAATGTTTGGAAGGTATCGGAACCGTATAACCTTATGTTGTTATACTCAACAACGAAGAAACGTTGTGGAGCGGCTCCTCCTGTTAGGTATTTGATGTATCCACCCGCTGGAGGATTAAGATCTAGACCAAAGGGAACAATGGCACCTCCATAACCACCAGGAACACAGTCAGGATACCAACTGTCAGAATTTGAGAAGCTGACCCAACCGTTGGACATGATATTAACTTGTGAATAGTTCAGACCATAGTAAGTAAACTCAAAACCGAGGGGGATTCCTGTGGTGTAATCATCGTCAGATAGGGATACTGAGGTGCCTCCACTTGCATCAATCCAGTCGATTGCTATGGTAGACCATTTATATCCAAATTCATCTGGACCACCACTGGTAGTTTTTGGGTTATTCAAATGAAGGTTAGGTATCTCGATACCTTTAAGATTTTCTGATTGGGTTAATTGTTCTCTTAGCCTTCCTACACTTTTTAATTCATTCTTTTTAGCATCAATTACTTCAATGTTAAAAGATAAGTTAAAATCACCTGTGTTATAAATGGTAAGATTACTTTCACCCGTTTCTCCGACATATAAAATCTCCTCAAAATACTCTGGATCTAAAGATATAATGGGGAATTGATCAGTGAAATGGGCTGTCAACGTTTTGTTTTCAGCAGGCATTGTGTATGTTGCCGATGCCTGGGTAAACAGCACAACGTCTTCCTCATCGGTCCAATTTACAAACATAAATCCTGGATTATAGGTTGCGTTAATGCTAACCTGCTGTCCTGCGTAGTAATCGCCTGCCCCTTCAACTGTTCCACCATCTACAGGGTTTGCTTCAAGGGACAAAGTGAAGGATTCAAATGTAACCTCAAGAGTAACGGGGATATCTATTTCGGGGTTTTCAGGATCGTTCGAGGTTACTCTAATCACGGCTTCGTAGACACCTTGATCCAATTCATTAGAATTGAATGAAACCTCAAAATCCTGTGAATCTCCCTGTGATATAGAAGCCTGATAGGAATTTAAGCTAAGCCAACCTTTTTGGCTTATAAGCCAATCAATAGTGTTCTGCATCATCTGCATCAGATCGCCACTCCAGTAACCATTGGCAGGGAATACATTTATAGCAACAATTGGTTTTTCTGAGTTGTAAGCAGCAAATGGATACCCAGTATCATAATTACCCAATGATACTCCAGCACCTTGAACGCTGGATAAAGACCATATTCCTGTTGAAATAGTTTCCAATGCCAAGGTTAAAGGATGTTCAGTAAAATTTGTACAAGTTGCATTGCTTATATCAAACGGTGTGATGGTTAGAGGTAAGTATTCGGAAGTGGCTATATTTCCACCTATGGTCCATCCACCACCTGAAGAAAGGCTTCCTTGTAACATACAAACAGTACCACCAGCATCAACATAATCGGCTAAGTTATCACCTAGCAACGATGAATTAGCAAAACCTGAGTTTGAAGCTACTATTACAACATCAAAGTTTAACATATAATCAACATTAGGTGTAACAGATGTTGCATCAACCTCTTCAAAATTGGATACGTTTGGTAAATCCTCTAACGCCATAGAAAAGACACCATCATCGGAAACTGTATTAACATATAGAACTGATGCTCCCTTAGCCGATGATAATAATCTGAGCGCATTCCCATTTTCAATGCTAAAGGGCTTTTGATGCTGATCTACCAGAGACACCTGGTTACCAGAAGTACCAGGAATGAGTTCTGGTGATAAATTTTGTGAATTCTTACCATCCTCGTATATAATACTTATTGATAAATTAAGATTACTCCCCTCTTCAACATCGTTGTATACCGTAAGGGTTTGGCTTGCCTGACTATTGTATCCTAATGCCTGATATAGGGTTTCAGGTTCTACAGAAATAATCGGAGGTTCAATATCTCCTCCAAGGGTATATGCAGCAATAACATGCTTAATCTCCCTGAGTGTTCGTGCATTGTCCCCATCAACGGCATGCCCAGTTGGCGCACCCATATGGGATATATTTGGATTGGAAAAGTAGGATGTTCTGATAGCACTAATACCATCGCTAAAGTAGGAACCACTTTCGTAGGTCATTATGTCGCAGTACATCTGCTCATCGCTGCCTAACCAACGCCATCCAGCAGACCACGTGTTCTCTGGCCAATCGTTCCAAACCGTTGGACCAGGCTGCACATTTTGCTGCTTGTGATGATGAGCCCCCATATTGTGTCCCATCTCGTGAACATGGGTAAAGGTCCAACTTGCCTGCTGTACCCTTGAAATGGAGAATCCCAACTGGGGATAACCCGACTGGTAGGCCAATAGCCAGCCAAGACCACCGGTATCATCAACTTGTGTGAACATCGAAACCAGATCAGCTCCGTATAGTTCTCTCCATGTATGCACTTCCTCTAAATAACGTGGAGTTCCTTCATATCCCCAAGGATCGAAACCCTCGTGAAAGGTAAGGCGATATAGGTCAGTACTGGAGCTACCGCTTTCGGTATAAGTAACCTGTTCAGAATGAACCAGGGTAAAGTCCATTATCAAAAGGCTATTTTCAGCTGCAAGCTGAGCCTTTTCCATAGCCTGTGCAATGGTATTTAAAATTGATCCCTCATTGCTGCTCGCCCATGAGGCTGCAGCGGGTGTGTAAACTATCATCACATCCACGTTTGCTGGGTCACTGGGATCCTTTGCAGCAGCACTTTTGAATTGTTCTATCTGATCATTGGTAAGCATGGGGTATCCAGGGGCAATTAACGAAGGGCCTCCTTCGATTTCATCCAGCTTGCTTATGTCTAACCTCTTAAGATAAGTTAAGCCTGTTTTTGAGCTTGTTTTAATGCTATACCTTTCGTTTTTCTCAGGTATCCAAATGGTACCAAGAGAAAGTCCATCGGTTGTTGATAGCAATAAAAACCCCAGAGGGTAATCATTAATTCGGGCACGAATTGTTACTGTTCCGTTGATATTTTTATTTATCCTATCGATTGTGGAAGAATATGAATCATCATCAAAAAGGTTAATGGTCACTTTATCTCCTACTGTGCATGCATTGTCGCTTAAAATCTTCGCGTTAAGCGTAACTTCGCTAACACGAGTGTAAGGTTGATAAAGGTTTTCTTGGCTTAAATCCTTTGAGTCATCAAATTTAACCATTAACTTCATGGTTTCCTGAGCATTGACATTGGCGAAAGCCAAGGCAAGCAATAGCATCAAAGTAAAACGTTTCATAATTGGATTGGTTTTAGTTTACTATTTTAAGTTATAATCATTTACTGGAATCAAAAATTATTTATTATTGTTTCATTATCAGGGCTTTTCGGGTGACTGAATGAATAATTCAGCTTCAATATCGTTGTACTCATTTATTTCTGTAAGATACATAATGTCAGATAGGATATCTGATTTTATTTGGTAGATGAAGTTTCGTTCTGGAATTTTTACAACGCCTTCTGTTCTCCCGTTTGTAAAAGACATTAATAAGAAGGCTGCTGGAAATTCGTTAATTTTTGCCCTAACGGAAATAGTATTATTTACATTTCTGTTTATTCGATCTACTTTTGCTAAATAGGATTCATCTTTAGAAATAAAAATCTGGATTGTGTCTAAACTTCCTTGTTGTAACTGTTTTGAATTAAATATGATTCTAGGACTAAATTCATTTTCTATAGTATCATCATAATTAATGCTATCAGATTGCAATGTGCCATAATTAAGTTGAGTATCGGCATCGTAAACTCCTTCCTCGCCAGATTTATTAAATCTACTGGAACAGCATGATTGTATACAAATAAAAAAAAGAATGAATAGAAATAAAACCAAAGAAGAAAAAGAAAGTTTTCGCTTCATTAATTCATACTATATTTGATAAAAAAACTTTATAAAATTTTCAATCAAAGGTTTAATATCCACTTAAATTTATCATTATAAAAAAGGTATTTTACAATCGAAAAAAGCATCAAAGCATATGCCAGCAAAACCCAGATAATGATTTTTTTAAATGAGTACAAAAATAGTTTTTTTGAAAGAGGAAAAAAGCTAAATTCTAATGTTCATTGATTTTTTTTACACTTAAAATATTAAATTGTTAATAACGAAAACTTTTATTTGGCCATAAAATCAAAAAATGTAGTTTTCTTGGAAAACTTGCTTAATGGTAGTATTTTGGCATAACTTTTTATAAATTAATATTTAAGAATGCTTAAACTGCTCACTGCCCCCATTGCACTAATTTACGGAATTGTTGTTAAGATTCGAAACCTTCTTTACGACATTAAAATATTTAAGTCAGTTTCTATTAACAGGGCAACCATATGTGTAGGCAATTTAACAGTTGGGGGCACTGGCAAAACTCCCCATGTTGAGTATCTTATCCGCATACTTTCCTCCAAATACAGAATAGCAATTCTGAGCCGAGGTTATAAAAGGAAGACTAAAGGTTTTAGGTTTGTTGAGGTTGAATCAACTGAAGAGGAAGTTGGTGATGAGCCTTTACAGATAAAAACCAAATACCCCGAAATAACTGTTGCCGTTGACGGCAATAGGGTCAGAGGTGCTAACACCTTAATTTCCAACCAACCTGACATTGAAGTAATTCTCCTCGACGATGCATTTCAGCATCGCAGAATTCAACCCGGATATTCAATTTTGCTGACCGATTATAATAATCTGATCACAAAAGACCATTTTCTTCCCTTGGGAAGATTGCGCGATAGCCTATCGGAACTTAGTCGTGCTGATTGTGTTGTAGTAACCAAATGTCCAAAAGTAATTAAACCCATTGAACAGAGAATAATTACCAAGGAGTTAAATCTCTACCCTTATCAGTCCATTTTTTTCTCTTCGCTTAACTATGGCACTCCTTTACACGTTTTTCAAGATAATTCAATGCCTTTAGACTTCTCCCCCAAATTTAAAGTTTTTTTAATAGCTGGGATTGCCAATCCATTGCCTTTCTTTGATTATGTAAAATCAAAATTTGATGTTGTGGAAAGCGCTACATTTCCCGACCATTATAGATACTCAGAAAAAAAAATAAGAGCTATATTTGAAAGGTTTTCTAAGATCAATACGAATCATAAGGTAATAATCACAACCGAAAAAGATGCTATCCGTCTTAGGGCAATAAATGGTATAGAAAAAGCAATAAAGGATGCGTTGTTTTACATCCCAATTGAAGTAGTTTTCACCAATGATTCGGAATCTATTTTCACTAACCAAATCGAAAGTTATGTTAGAAAAAGTAAAAGAAACGGTAGCCTTCATAAAGGGAAAAATTAGCATCTCTCCAGAAGTGGGAATTATTTTGGGCACTGGTTTAGGTGGCTTGGTAAGGGACATAAAAAATCAGCAAGTTCTCAATTATGGGGATATTCCAAATTTTCCTGTTTCTACTGTTGAGGGACATAAAGGCCATCTAATATTTGGCGACCTTGGAGGGAAAAGTGTTGTTGCCATGCAGGGGCGCTTTCACTTTTACGAGGGATATAGCATTAAAGAAGTTACTTTCCCTGTAAGGGTAATGAAATACCTTGGTATAAAAAACCTTTTTGTATCCAATGCCAGTGGGGGTGTTAATCCCGACTTTGAGATAGGTGATCTGATGATAATAAACGATCACATCAACCTTATTCCAAATCCCTTGATTGGCCCCAACGACAACGAATTCGGTCCACGTTTCCCCGACATGAGCCATCCCTATGATCATAAGCTGATTGCCTTAGCTGAGGAGATTGCAAAAAAACACGGTGTAAAAACCCAAATTGGCTGCTATGTAGGAACAACAGGACCCACCTTTGAAACGCCAAAAGAGTATCAGTACTTCCGAATTATTGGAGGCGATACTGTGGGCATGTCAACTGTTCCCGAAGTAATCGTAGCCCGTCAAATGGGTTTGCCGGTTTTTGCCATCTCAATTATAACCGATTTAGGCGTCCCAGGAAAGATAGTTGAGGTTACACACCAGGAGGTGCAACGCATTGGTCAACAAGCCGAACAAAAAATGACCATGATTATGGAAGAGATGTTGCAAAGGATTTAGTAAACTTTTTCATATTATTTGTTTTTCTCTATTATAGGCTTTTATCATCAATCTTTCTGAATTTTTATAATCGTTATTTTATAGAAGTTTATGTTTTAATTATTATTCCATTGGAATAATGTTTTCATATTATGTTAATTTTGTGCCTTACTTAAAAAAGTTTATCTGATGAATTTAGAATCAATAAATGACGGAATTCTTAAGCATGAGAATGAGGGGTACGAAAGAGTAGAACGCTGGAACGAAGAAACTACAATAAAGCTAGCTGAACACTACAAAGAAATACTTACGCTTCTTGGTGAAGATCCAGCCAGAGAGGGACTTGTATATACACCCCTAAGGGTTGCAAAAGCAATGCAATTCTTAACTCAGGGCTATAATTCGGAACCTCATGATATACTAAGAACTGCCAAGTTCAAAGAGGATTATCGGCAAATGGTCATTGTAAAGGATATCGAACTTTACTCCATGTGTGAGCATCACATGATTCCGTTTTATGGGAAAGCATACGTAGCCTACATTCCCAATGGGTTTATCACTGGTTTAAGCAAAATTGCCCGAGTGGTTGAAGCGTTTGCACGCAGACTGCAAGTGCAGGAAAGGCTTACCGTTCAGATTCGTGATTGTATTCAGGAAACCCTTAATCCGCTTGGGGTTGCAGTTGTTATTGAGGCCGCACATATGTGTATGCAGATGCGGGGAGTACAAAAGCAAAACTCTGTTACCACTACTTCTGCATTCACAGGAATCTTCTTATCTGAGATAAAGACCCGCGAGGAGTTTATCCATCTTATTGGAGTTAAGCTACACTAACACCCAACCTTATTAATAATTTTCAACAAAAAACCTAGCGATACTAAGAAACTGTTTAAGTTTTGCGTATTTAAATTTTAAAGTGCCCTCGTAGAGGGCATATAGCGATTGAAAATATGTAAAACTAAACTAAGCACCCCAGAGTGGGTGCAATATTGAAAACAACTTATTGCGCTCTCTACGAGGCGCTAAGATATATTTAAAACTTTTTCAATCGTTATGTGCCACCTACGGTGGCATCATAAAATGAATAGTTCCAAAAAACTTAAACAATTTCTAAATGTAACGCTCGGTTTAACTACTATTAAAAAAAACCTACTGTTTCACAAATTTCTTTACAACCTCGCCCTGACGGGTTTTTAGCTTAATTATATATACACCATTCTTAAGGTTATTCATGGGTATTCCCAACAATCTGCTGTTAGCATTAAATGAATTCAATGCCCTTCCACTCAGATCGTAAATTGTAACTTGCTCAATTTCAATGGGGCTATCAATCCACAAGGTGTGGGATACTGGATTAGGATAGATATCAATGCTTAGCGTATTCTCCATGGGCTTATCGTAAGTAATGTTTGATAATTTGAAGTGTACACTCTGATATACCTCTCCCGTAGCAATATCCTGGATAAACGCTATAACGCTAGTTTTATACAATAAAATGGCACTCGATGGATTCCACGTGTAACTTTGCGTGTAGATATCACCAGCGTCCATGTTGCTGGACATCATCACCCCACCCGAGTTGGGGACAAAATCACGAAGAACATTGTAGAATCGTGTAACACCACTGGGTGCATTGCTGATATCCACCTCTTTTTGAACAATGGCGCAATGCATAGCTAAGTCTTTGCCACTATAATCGCTAAGAGCTTTTGCCTCAACACCAATTAGAATTCCATTATCGGGTTGACAATCTATTGATAGCTGGAATAGAGGATCCCTTAGAATCTCCTTATCGAATGTGCTTTGATTAACCTCTGTATTTGTAAAGTTGAATGGTAATGTTCCATTGATCAAAGCATAAGGGATGCTTGAAACTCCGTAGAAAAACTCCCTTGCAGAGGGCCCTGTAGGGTAAAACGAGTGAAGTGGATCGCCTACCGGGCTCGATGTGTGGTAGTGAATTGCATTTAGATCAAGTAAGTTCTCATTCTCAAATCCAACCATATAGCTGTCTGAACTCATATTTGCCGTAGACGTATTGTTGGTAAAATACTCCAGTAGGATATCCTTTTGGCGATTGCCAATCCAGAAATCGTCGAAGGCAAAACCATCAAAATCCTCGGGTTGAAAGTAAGTGTTTGTTGCATAAGCAACCCTAAATCGTACATTTGGAGATTCCTTAATAGCATCGAGGCTAATACGAGCGCTAACCCAATCGTCCATTTTGACGCTGCTCCATCCTACAAATTGACCTCCGGGTTGGCTCTCGATGGTGGAGGAGTTAAACCACTCTATTCCATCGCCAATGGCTCCCAGATTTTGCCATTCTCCGCTGCTGTTAAGATCATACTGTATCACAGCACCGTCGCGCCCAATATTGGGCGACGACCAGATGTTAAACTTTAGCATGGGCCTATCCAGCAGGCTAAGATCAAAGCATGGGCTAAGCACTTGAGATTTTTCAACTATTTGATTTTCCAAATCGATTACAGTAAACCAGGCATTCTCGCCAGAAACAGGATGATCAATGATACTACCTTCTGGATTTCCAAAATCCCAGCTAAAGTATTGATTTTCTGTAATAGGTCGTGCATCCCAATAATCTTTTCCCTGCTCAAAGTCTTGATAGTAGATGCTTTCAGCCAATTCACTTATCCTAATATGGGGTTGAATATAAATCTGTTTAGTCAGTGAATCCAAGCATTGATCTGTCGATTTTATTACCAGCTTAACATCGTGATATCCTGTTTCAGTGAATTGATAATACACAGAATCACCCAATTCGGTTTGGTCCTCAAACTCCCATCGGTAGGTTTCAATTATTGTTGGATCATTAGTGCTGGTGAACAGGGTAGGATTTCCGGTTAGACATTCGTTAAACCAGGTAAAGCTAGCCTTTGGAACCAAACCAACGGTAAAAGATTTTTCTTTACTCGAAGAGCATTCGTTTTCTGAAGTAGCTGTTAAGGTTACTATTTTTAAGCCTGCTGTAGTGTATAGAAATTTTGGATTCTCCTCATCAGATGTTCCGTGATTTAGAAAAACCCATTCATATGTTAGCTCTGAATCGTCTTCTATTGTTGTAGTATTCCAAAACTGAACCGAATCGGTTAGCAGGTCGCTACAAAGCCCTTCAATCTCGAAGTCAACTTCTGGCACAGGGTACACGGTAACATCGATTTTACCTGAAATCGTACATCCGCTAATATTGCCCGTAAAAGTATAGATAACAGGGTTCAACGTATCAGTTCTAGTATTTTCCATTAGGAAATTGTTTCCTGCAATGTAATCGCCCCCGCTAAATATTCCTGTACCACCTGAATTTGGAGATGCATTAAGTTCTATGATGGAATTGCTAAAGCAGTAATCATCTTCAAGGTTAAAAATTGTCACAACCCCTTCATCGTAAACAGTAATGGTCTGCTTTTCTTCAAGAATTATTTCTGGATCATCCTCAAATGGATACTGGTAGGTGATTACATTGATTCCTACTTCTACATCGGAACTTGAAGGATCAAACACCGCAGTGTTATCACCTGTTTGCGTTATTCCATTACCTATAAACCATCCGGGTAAACCATTGTTTGATGTTCCATAAATAGCAATAGGCTCTCCATCAATACAAGCTTTTTCGGGTAAGTCATGTATAGTAGCATCTACACCAATGATTACTATTGTATCTGATATTGAATTTGTACAGGTGTTCCCATCAGTATAGGTGTAAGTAATTATTTTTTGACCAGCTGTAGTTGGGGTAAAGATGTTGTTTTGAACACCTGGCCCTGAGAACTCTCCACCAGATGGATTTCCTTCCAGCGTAAATGATGGTGCATCAATATTATAGTATTCAGGTAGATTTACTATTGAAACCTCAGGAAGAGGATGGATGGTAACGTTAATAACCGTATCACGAATACAGCCGCTTGCTGTGGCTGTGTATGTAAAGGTGATCTCATAATCCCCTGGGACTTCCTGATCCGGGGCAAAGGTTGCAATTGCTACGGAAACGCTTAAAGCATTTTGATTGCCTGAATACGTAAAGGACCAATTACCTGATGGAGCATTTTCGATGGAACCCCAGCATTGAACGGGAGTTTGGCTATTGCAATATTCAATGGCCAAATTATTAATTGTTATAGGTCCAATGGAATCAATGTACAAAGCAGAGGTTACTTCGTAATATGTTTCGTTTATGAAATAACCATAAGTAATAATATCTTCTCCAAAACCGGCTTGAATTATGCTATATGTAGCTTGATTATCTACTGTTTCAGAAACTGCACCCTTTGAACTTGAGAAGGTCCCCTGTACGAATTCGAAGCCAATGGGAACGCAACTCAAAGTTAATATATCATCAGAGTAGCAATGGTAGTAACCGTTAACTCCTTCAATTTCTTCACTTGCCTTTCTGACAATGCTGTTCTTGGTAATGTTGTTAGTACAACCTGTTTCGGGATTAGTATAGGTGTAGTTAACTGTTATTGGCCCCTCGCTTACGCGATCGGGATAAAGGATGTTATTGGTTATTAAGCCTGCGGTACCACTAAATATACCCCCAGAAGGATCTCCAATTAGCTCAACAGAACCTCCGTCATAATTGTAGTTATCAAGCAGATCAAAATCTATCTCTGGAAGTGCATGAATTGTTACATCGTAGCTTATGGTGTCGGAGCTACATCCGTAGGGTGTGCCGTTTGGCGAAAGATAGTAATACTCTATGGTATATGTGCCAGATTCAAGAGCGCTAGGACCGAAGAGTGCTATGTTCGAATCGAATGGATAGGTAGTTAACCCTTCTTCTGGACCTGTGAAAAATCCAGTACCCCCAAAGGGATATAGATTTGTTGCCGAAAGAGAAACGTTTGCAGCATCTTCGCAATAGCTCTCCTGTAGTATTCCGAAATCAATGGCCTTTCCTATGGAATCGATCTTAAATGCTCGTTGAGTTTGGAAAGGCGTTTCATCTTCAAAATACTTATATATAACAGTGTATTCAATTGTTGGTTTACCAGCAACCATCAAGGCAGGCTCTAATCTTAGCATATTGTTTCCAAGATCTTCCCAACCAATGGGGGAGGAAACCCAAAATTCTCCTTCAACATCGTTGGGGTTGCTACCCGTTATTACAACAGGCTCATCGTACTGACAGTAATACTGCTTCAAATTATCTATTACAGCGCCCCCGCTCGACACAACTACGTCGTTGTACACTGTATCTCTACATCCAAATTCATTGGCATGGGTGTAGTAAATTCGTGCATCAATATTAAAGCCTTCAACCCCCACTACCGATGGGTAGAAGTAGCTATTGGTGCCCACTCCATTCCCAAAAAACGTACCACCTACAGGGGAAGCAAATGGAACTAGGTTCAAAGGATCATCATTCAAACGGAACAGTTTTGGATTAATATCTAAGGTAAGTACAGGTAGTGGTCTAACCGTAATTATTGCATCTTGTAAAGCAGAATTCGTTATGTTACCAGTACTGTCGATGAGCGATACCAGTGAGTAAGTTCCGTCTTCCACATCGATTTGGTAGGTATAACCATCGATTGTTTCTGGTCCAATGGTTTCAATTCCATTACTATAGATAAGTTCAAATGGTTTGTATCCTGTAAATTGGAAGGTAACAGGAACGGTTTGCCCATAATCGCATTTATTGGTGGTCCCTAGTATAGTGGCAGTTGGTCGTGTGGCATAAATGGATTTTTGAACATCTACATAATCAACTGGCGTACCAATATTTCCAGCAGCATCGGCAATGGTAATTGTACCTATTTGTAAGGGAATTGTTTGTGTTGCATCACCCTCTGTAACAAAATAAGTGGCAACATACTTTGCCCCTTCGTCTATTGCTATCCAGGTAAGGGGTTTTGCATTATATGTTGTAGGGGTAATAATTAAACCTTCCTCCGCGATTTCTGTCGTTAGCGTGAATTCCAACTCATCCCCAATTTTTAGAATACCTGAACTCTGGGCATTGCTAGATATGTTCAAAATTTGTGGTGTACGAGCATCAACCGTAATATTTCCTCCCTGCGATGTGGCCTCGCTGCGCGAGCTGGTATTCCCAGCCGCATCGCGGAACACTATATTTACTGGCAAACTTCCAGCGCTAAAAACCTGATTATCGCCCTCGTCAACAACGTAGTTGATGGAGTAGGTATTGTTATTGTTGTTGATTAAGGTTTGTGGCTTCAGGTTCACCTCTACAGTTTCACCAATATAGTTGTTATTATCAGCCTGAATGAAAACGGGAATGGTGCTGCCCACCTTATAAATTCCGGAGGGAACGGTAACCGCTACTATCCCTGGCTGCGTATCGTCGAACGTAACGCTCGTTCCATCGGTGGTTGTATATCGGGTTATGGCCTCGTTTCCGGCAAGGTCAACAACATCGATTGTGAGAGGAATAATCCCCTCATTTTCGCCCGATAGCAATATCCTCTTGGCTACCCAATTTGTGGGGCCTCCCGAAATTGATGTCACATCAATTCCGTTAATAGTAACATGTGTTAACTCTGGTTCCTCAACATCTTCATTGGTTTCGAACTCAAGGGTTACCTCGTCGCCATCGGCAGCATGAGCTGAGGAGATGGCATTATTGGAGTAAATGGTAACTGAATTAAAGAAAGGTTTAACCTTATCGAAATTAACCTCAGTTAGATCTGTAGTACTGCTAACCTGGGAACCAGGGTTACCCGCTAAATCTTTGTAGTCGATGGTGAAAATGATTGGATCATAAGTATCGGACGATGAAAGGAAGTAGTATGCCTGCCATACATCTTCGCCTTGGTATTCTACAACAGCATTCTTGGTATTAATTTTTGCGGATACAAACTCAATATGCTCATCCGATTCGAATTCAACGGTAACCTTGCTGCCAACCCTTGCCCAATCTGTGTTTGAATGGTCGGAGAAGATGGTAACTGGATTTAATACAGGTGGGGTTTTATCGTATTCTACCAAAGAGCCATCGGTAGTACCTTCAATTGCATAGGAATAGGAGCCTTCATTGCCAGCCAGATCAAAGAAAGTGATATTGAAATCCACTTCACCCTCCACTTCAGTTCCAACGGGAGAGTAGTTTGCCTTCCACGTGTTGCCCGAAAAAATGCTGGGGGTAGCCTCTTGCCCAAGAATATTGGCTGTTACGTTTTCGATGACCTCCGAAGCGGTAAATGTAACGGTAATAATGCTGCCTGTTCGGGCTTTATCCGTATTTAAGTAATTGGATGATATGGTAACTGTGGTTAACTCAGGGGCTGTTTTATCATAGGTAACAGAGCTCCCGTTGGTTGTCGAGGTAACAATGGCTCCGGTATTTCCAACCACATCCTCGTACGATATTTCAAATGCAACTAACCCAGAGGGATCAGTCTCCTGAATGGTGTAAGAGGCTGTCCAAGAATTACCCCCTGCTGGGCTAACCGTAGCTGGTTGCAATGCGATACTTACAGTGGGTTCCTGTATTTCTTCGGAGGCTGTAAACGAAAGGGTTATCTCATTCCCTTCAATGGCCATGTTGCTGTTGAGATTATCCGATAAAATGCTTACGCTGGTTAGCATGGGTGGCGTTTTGTCAAAGGTTACGCCGCTACCTTCAGTGATTGTGTTTACAGGGTTTCCATCATTCCCGGCTAAATCAGCAAAGTTTATAACAAAGAAAACCTGCCCTTCGGGCTCGCTCCCTATCAATTCGTACTCAGCCATCCATTCATTACCCCCAATAGGCGAAATGTTGGCGGTTTGTCCCTGTATGGTTGCGCTGGGGTTTTGGATGGGTTCTGAGGTTGTGAAAGTAATCATAATCGTATGTCCACTTCCTGCCCTTTGGGGCATTAGGGTATTGTTAGACGTGATTGCAACAGGATCAAGTGTCGGTTTAGTCCTATCGAATTCAACAGCATTGATCGCATCATCCTGATTCTTTGCAGTACCTGAATTGCCGGCCAAATCCTTGTAGATGATTGTGAATGGTATGGTACCTTCTACATCGTTGCTGGCCATTATGTAAGTTGCTGTCCATACATCGTTAATATCATCGTACGATGAAGAAGCATTTTTTGTACCATATACCTTTACATTTACCTCCTTCAAGGGCTCATTGTGATCGAAGGTAATGGTTATCTCATCGCCAACACGGGCCAGGGTATTGATGTCGTTGATCGAAGTTATTGAGATGCTTGATATCTCCGGAGGAGTATTATCGAACGATACAGAGCTACCATCAGTGGAAGTGGTTTGAATTCTCTGGTTACCAGCAATATCGTAGCAGGTGATCTGAAAGTTTATTAAGTCAGGGAAGCTGGCATCCACCACGTTGAATGCTGCCCATCGATTGCCAACGATATTGTATAGCGTTGTTGGTTTATCGGCTATGGTAACTGTAATGCCTTGAATGATTTCATCAGCAGTAAAGTCAACGGTGATCTCATCGCCAATACCTGCAACTATAGGATTTGAATTATTCGATTTTATGGTTACCGGGCTAAGGGTAGGTATAATATTGTCTATGGTAAAGGTTAATTTCGATCCTGTTACGGGGGTATTGGCATTACCTGCATTATCAGTTGCCGATATTGAAATGGAGTGATCTCCATTAAATCCTTCGGGTACAGTCCATTCATAGCTCCAGGTAAGGTTATCAGACTTAGCCATTCCCTGATTTGAAAGAGCAGCACCTATGCTGATTTTTGGAGGTGTAACTTCGTTTATCCCATTTGCCTCAACAAAAGAGGCCGTAAAGTTTACAATGTCGTTATGCTTTACAAGAGCATCAGGATGATCATCAATAATTGAAACTGTGGGTTGTGTAAGGTCCATGGTCCACGTGGTGAACACATCATCCACCAGGTAGTTGTTATTAACATCCCTAATCCCCGAAGTTGCAGCATTCAGCCTAATCTCGTAAAATCCTTCAAGGGCAGTAAAGCTAGCAAGATTAAGAGAACAAACTTTGGCATAGCTTCCATTAGTTGACAAGTTACTGAAAGTAATTGTGGCTCCACTTATGTTAACCGGAACTGAATTTCGTGTAAGTGTAAAGTCTGATGTGGTTATGGCACTCTTAAGTACCCTAGAGCTAAAGGTAAAAATGGCATAGTTAACATTGGTGTTCCTAGGTGACGAAATTGCGGTAATCTCGCCAGTAAGCGGTGTTGATGAGTATGTTATGGATGGAAGTGGAGTGTTAGATGCACTGGTGTTGCCAAGTTCATCTTCGTACTCAATCTTCACTGAGTAAATCGTAGCATTAACAAGCTGAGTTGAACCCGGATCAACCGATAATACATCGGGGTTTCCAACAAGATCTAATCCATTTATTGTTGTTGTGTGCTGACCCAATGATTCAAAATCTGAAATGAGAGTAAGTATATGTGGGGATTGATTGTCGTTTGTTCCTCCAGTCCGGGTAAATGTTAGCTTAACCGTTTCGCTGAAGGCGTTTTCGGGTAAAGAAAAATCAACGTAGATATTTGGACCGGCAGTACCGGTTTCTGGAAAATCAAGGGTTGGGGGCAGAGTGGTTTGGTCGATAGTATACGATTGGCCTAAGGTAAAACCTCCGCTTATGGGATTATTGGCATCGTCAACAATTCCCGTACCCGAACTCTTGAGATCAAGGCGGATGGTTCCATTACCAGAGACAGAACCAACGGTAACATCTATTACCGTTCCGTTGGTGGCCGAAACTGATGATATATTAGCAGTTACACCGCTAATGGTTAGTTCAAAATCTCCTATTCCAATACCCGAAACATTCTCGCTAAAGGTAACACGATAAATTAGCGTTGTAGCATTAGTAGGTGTTGTGGCGGGCGATTGACGATTGATGGAGCTAACATATGGGTCGGTTTGGTCAACGGTATAATTCACCTGACTGCCAACGGTGTTTGTATTGCCAGCCTCATCGGTACATACACCTACCGCTACTGAAATCCCAAATGTGCCATCGCCGCTCACGCTGGTGAAGGTTACGTCGAACTGGCTGTCGCCATCGGTGCCTGAAAAGCCGGTGAGGCTACCTGTAACACCACTCAAATGGGTGGTGACATCAGACTGAGTAAAACCATAAACCGGTTCGCTAAAAGTAATTCTAAAAGTCAATGATGTACTATTGGTAAGACTGGTGGCAGGATTATGCCTGGCTATGCTAGTTGTGGGTTGCACCTGATCAATGGTATAATTAACCTGTGCCGCCTCCTCGTTGAGATTACCCAGTATATCTTCGCATACTCCTGCAGCCACAGAGATTCCATAGGTTCCGTTGCCACTCACGCTGGTGAAGGTTACATCGAACTGGCTGTCGCCATCGGAACCAGAGAAACCGGTAAGGCTACCCGTTACCCCGCTCTGGTGGATGGTGATGTCGGACTGAGTGAAGTTATAAACCGGTTTATTGAATGTGATTCGGAAGGTAAGTGAGGTGCTGTTGGTAGGGCTGGTAGCAGGATCTTGCAGAGCAATGGTTGCTGTTGGTTGCTCTTGATCTATATCGTAATTAATCTGTAAACCTTCTTCGTTGGGATTACCCAGTGCATCTTCGCATACCCCGGCTGCCACAGAGATACCGAATGTGCCATCGCCGCTCACGCTGGTGAAGGTTACATCGAACTGGCTGTCGCCATCGGAGCCGGAGAAACCGGTGAGGTTACCCGTTACCCCGCTCTGGTGGATGGTAATATCGGACTGTGTAAAGTCATAAACTGGCTCGCTGAAGGTGATGCGGAAGGTAAGCGAGGTGCTGTTGGTGGGGCTGGTAGCGGGATCGTGCAGAGCAATAGAGCAAGTGGGGCTATCATTATCAACCGAGTAATCCACTTGCTCACCAGTTTGGTTTGTATTTTCAGCCTCATCGGTACAGACTCCTGCTCCTACAGAGATACCAAATGTGCCATCGCCGCTCACGCTGGTGAAGGTTACGTCGAACTGGCTGTCGCCATCGGAGCCGGAGAAGCCGGTAAGGCTACCCGTTACCCCGCTCTGGTGGATGGTGATGTCGGACTGTGCAAAGCCATAAACTGGCTCGCTGAAGGTGATGCGAAAGGTAAGCGAGGTGCTGTTGGTGGGGCTGGTAGCAGGATCGTGCAGAGCAATGGTTGCTGTGGGCTGCTCTTGATCTATATCGTAATTAATCTGTAAACCTTCTTCGTTGGGATTACCCAGTGCATCTTCACATACTCCGGCAGCAACTGATATTCCAAAAGTACCATTGCCGCTCACGCTTGTTGCGGTAACATCGAACTGGCTGTCACCATCGGAGCCAGAGAAACCGGTAAGGCTACCCGTTACCCCACTCTCATGCTTTGTCACATCGCCAATCGTAAAACCGTAAACCGGTTCGCTGAAGGTGATGCGGAAGGTAAGTGAGGTGCTGTTGGTTGGGCTGATAGCAGGATCTTGCAGAGCAATGGTTGCTGTTGGTTGCTCTTGATCTATATCGTAATTAATCTGTAAACCTTCTTCGTTGGGATTACCCAGTGCATCTTCGCATACCCCGGCTGCCAAAGAGATACCGAATGTGCCATTGCCGCTCACGCTGGTGAAGGTTACATCGAACTGGCTGTCGCCATCGGAACCGGAAAAACCGGTAAGGCTACCTGTTACCCCACTCGGGTGAATGGTAATATCGGACTGTACAAAGTTGTAAACTGGCTCGCTAAAGGTGATGCGGAAGGTAAGCGAAGTGCTGTTGGTAGGACTGGTAGCGGGATCGTGCAGAGCAATAGAGCAATTGGGGCTATCATTATCAACCGAGTAATCCACCTGCGAACCAGCTTGGCTTGTATTTCCAGCCTCATCGGTGCAGACTCCAGCCAATATGGAAATGCCAAATGTGCCATCGCCGCTCACGCTGGTTGCGGTAACATCGAACTGGCTGTCACCATCGGAGCCGGAGAATCCGGTAAGGCTACCCGTTACCCCGCTCTCATGCTTGGTCACATCGCCAATCGTAAAACCGTAAACCGGCTCGCTGAAGGTGATGCGGAAGGTAAGCGAGGTGCTGTTGGTGGGGCTGGTAGCAGGATCGTGCAGAGCAATGGTTGCTGTGGGCTGCTCCCCATCGATTTTTATACCTGTCGTGCTGGGAGAGGTAAAGGTTAATACCACATCGTTTTCTCCAGAATCCTTTATTGAGCCCCCATTAAGTTCTATGGGACTTACTAATTCAATTCCGTCAGCATCAAGATTACCCGAAGAAACGGTATAGGTAAAAGTGAGAGTTTCAGTACCTGTTCCATCATCATAATCTGCACTAACAGTTTCGGAACTACCACTTAGCTGAATGGATATGCTAGGATTACCAGTAACTGTAACAGCTTCATCGAAGGTAACAGTAAAGGTCAAAGTTTGACCAATAATGTAAGTGTTATCAGCAGGAATTCCAACTGATTGTACTGAAGCAGATAGTCCAATTTTGGAAATAAGGATAAGTGCAATCAGTGTAAAATAAAATTTTGCTGTTTTCATGGTACGTTACTTAAGGTTGTAAAAGGTATAAATCCGAATCGGTTTTGATCAACCGCACCATAGATCCATAATCGGGCGAAGATGAACCTATAGAGAGAACACCATCATCAGCAGTATTGATCATAGCATTAACTTCGCCGGGGAAATCTCTTAGCTCTGATATCTCAGCATTACCATTGCTTGATACCAGAAGCGAGTAGAAATAAGTTCTATTATTGTTATTGGTTGTTAGAAGAAAAGAGTTGCTGTTTTGCATCACCATTGACGTTCCCTCTCCCGGAATGTCAATACTTAACACCCAGCCAATGTCACTGTTTGACTTTACAGCAGTTATTTTGCTAGATCTATTGCTACCTTGCTGGGTGCTATAGAGAATGTAGAGGTTGTTGGTGAATATTGCATTGCCAAACTCTTGGTCAACATCAGAAGCAAAGAAAATATACCCAAGATTAACACCGACCGAATTAAATTCATAGACTGAAATATGGGTTAGGGTACTGCCTATAATAGCATTGGTTGTACCCACCAGCAAAATGTTACCATTATCCTTTATGAAGATCTTTTTGAATGTTTGCTTTCTACTTACGTCACCCAGAGCCCAATTCCAAACCACTTCTCCACTTAAGTTAACACATGCAATGTAGTATTTCGAAAGGGTTGATGAGCTCTCATACTGCTCTCCAGCAATGTAAATATGATTGCTACTTATGGCCATATCGTTAATAACCAGGTTGCTCGTTGCGTTATATGTATAGCAAGCAATTGAATCTCCCTGAAGGTTCACCCTCAACAGAAATGCCTCGCTTTCATTGTTGATATAGTTAGTTCGATTACCTGATATTAATATTTCGTCATTAAGAAGCTTAACAATACGACCTTCCTCATTATGCTCAGTGCCAAAAAATTTTTGCCAAACGATATTCCCTGCCTTATCTACTCTTGAAACCAACACCTGTTTGCGAAGTTGTGTTGAGATATCGTATCCTGTTACGATGTAGCCACCATCAGACAATTGAAGAGCATCGTAACCCGCACTGCCCGAACCATTACCTATATACTTGATGAAGTTGTGTGTTTGAAACTCGGAAATGGGTTTATCGCACGAAAATATTAGTAGCATTAAACCTATAGCATAGGTAAATCGTTTCATTTTACCGAATTTTTGTGGGTTTGTAAATGGAAAATACGTAGGATATGTTGAAGTAAAAGTGGTTGAAAATCCACTTGTCTTCAATCATGTAATACTTCTCTCTAAGCTCATTATTAGTATAACGAAGATCTTTATCTACAGGGACTATTGTTCCAAAACGGAATCCTGTATCTACAAGAAGTTTAATGTTTCCAAATCGAGGGCTAAAACCAACGCCAACAAAGGGACGAACATCAATTTTTTTGTGATAACCCGTGAGGTTTACTGTTCCCACAAGATTATCTCCACCTTGACTATACCCTCGGGTCAAATCATTACTCGATTGTATTAGGTAAATGGTTTCGACTCCACCTTTTGCAAACATCTCAAAACTCTTTACATTGAAGTAGTACCTAACTGATAATGGAAGTCCAATGTGTAATTCATTATATGTCCCCTCAATATAGGTATGGTCGAATACCTGATAGAAATAACCAACTCTGGAATAATGAAATGAAAGCCCAAAAGATCCATCAATACCTTTATATAACTCATCAGTGTAGTTTGCCCCAACTGTTATCCCAAGGTTAGAGAAGTATTCAGGAACGCTGCTATTTAGATCTCCCAATCCATAATATTCAAAAACATATGGCATGCTATAGTTAATCCCTAAATAAGGTTCGATTCGTAGTATGGGTTCTGTTCTGTAGGTTCTGTAAAGATCAATGAATTCCTTTGTGTCAGCAGTTCCAATGCTATACTCAGGAAAAGCCTTCAGAAACTTGAGCATTTCTTCATCGGCACTTTGCCTGTTATCACTAAAAAGGTAGGTTTGGATGAGCAGCTTATATGCATTAACTTTTTCCTCCTTTGTGAAACCCGATTCCATACAAGGTCTAATCATCTGAGGGATATCGTCAAGCAAACCTTCATCAAAACGTCGTTCGGCTTGTCGAAGCTGTTCGGAGCAATTGGTTTGGGCAAATAAACATCCTGAAATAAGAATGATGACTAGCCCAATTAAACTTAAGTGTTTCATTACTTTTCTGAACATTTAGTTGGATTGTAAGGGATATCCTCGCCTACATAACTATTCCATTCGTCATGAGTGAGTTCACGCGAGAGAAAGTTGCAGTATTCTTTAACCATTGAGCTGACACTAACAGGGTATACTCTGATTTTTCCATTTCTACCTCCTGAAACAATGTAATTATCATCTTTAGTAAACATAACCGTTGTTACCCACAATTCGTGATCATCAAAAACTATAGGCAGGGTATTCAGGTCATCCATGTGCCATAACCTAACCGAACCATCGTAGCTTGCCGTAGCCATTAGTTTACCATCAGAGGAGAAGGCGATGCCGGTGATTTTGGCAACATGACCCCTAAGAATTGTTGTTTGTTGTCTGGTTTCTGCATTCCAGATATAGATGGCCCCTTGATTATTGCCAAAACCTCCTACCAAAAGATTCATTTCTGGGTTATACCCAATCTCGCCCCAGTTGCTTTCAGGTACATTGGCAAAAACACTATGCGATACAACTTGATAATCATTTAGATTAAGCGAAACAATACTTCCATCGTTAAAAGCAATGTAAAGTAAGTTTTTGGCTTGGTTGAATTTGGTTGCGTTTATTTTTCCATCGGTTGTATATATTTCTCGAGATGTTTTTCCAAAACCATCTGAAATACCCACGGTTTGGTTGAAAACAATAATAAAAATACCCTTGTCGGTGATAAAAAAGTCTCTTATCTCAGGGGATGAATGCTGGAAAACATCCATGCTGCCTGAACTTATATTGTATTTTACTATACCATTATTGGTTAAAGCATATATTGAATTTTCATATTCAACAAGTTTTTTAACAATGGAAAGGTCTTCCAGTATTCTTTTCTGGTTTTGCCAGCTAATATCCAGCGATGAAATTAACCCATCACTAGCAGCCGAGTATATTGTGCTCCCAACCTGTATTGTTGAACGTACCATACTGGTGTGATTGGTGTAAACATTATAATCGGACCCCTTAAAAAAGCTCAATCCTGAATAAAGAGATTTGAACACATCGGGGTTATAGTTCACTCCTTGGTAATCGTTGTTAAAATGAAATGCCTGAAATGCAAGTAGCCCTTTTAACAGTGTGTCGGTTCGCATTTGTTCACTTTTAACAGCCATGGATTGAGCGATGGAAATCATTCTGCGTCGTTCTGCCTCAAGGCTTGCCTGCTCGGCAAGGTGTTGCTGCTCTATGGCAAGTTTTTCGTTTGCTACTGCTTTTTCACGTTCAAGTTGGGCCTCTTGCTCTCTCTGAGCAGCAATGCGTCTTTGCCGATCGGCTTCTGTGGCATTCCTCTCTGCATTCCGGCGCTGCAGTTCGGCTTGTCGTTGGCTTTCCTCAGCTCGTTCTTGTTGCTCTCTTGCATCCTTTTCGCTTTGTTCGGCAAGTACTCTTTGCTTATCTGCTTCGAGGCGCTGCTCTTCTGCAAACTCCTTTTGCTGTATGGCTTCGCTTTGGGCTTTCAAAGCATCCTGTCTTTGAATCAAAGCTAAAATTCCAAGCCCAATGGAGATCATTCCTGCAGTTCCAAGGATAAGGGCAACAATTCGAGAACGACGTAAGGCCCGTTTCTGTAAACGAATTTTATTCTCTTCCTCAGCAATGTATTCCTCCTCGCTAGTACGCAAGTACACCATGGTCCTTTCAAATGCAGGATGGTAACGAGCTGCCCAGGCAAGATTTGGATTTTGCTTTTCGCGCCAGGTGATTGCCAATTGCAAATCCGGAGGACCCCAAAGGTTTGCTTTTCCTTCGCTGTAAAGGTCAGCCGATTCGGCAAGCCTAATGTACATCTTTACTGCATTTGCTTCATCCTCAACCCAGATTTTTAGCTTATCCCATACTCGCATAAGGCTCTCGTGAGATATGTCGACAATGGATTCTGAGTTCAGTTCAACTTCTGGGGGTGGAGTTAAAAAGGTTCTTCCTTTGTCACGGAATACTTCAACAACGCGGATAACTTCTTCGGATGAAGTTTCGGCAATTGCAGCTAACTCGGCAACGCTAGTAGGTCGGCGAATTCCCCTATTGTCGGCTCCCTTTTCGGTAAGGGATTTAAGAATAACCTCACAAGTTCTTTTCTCATCAATATTCAGCTCATAATAGGCTTCGTTTGCATGGTTTGATAGCGCTCTTTCCAAACGTCCTATGGCCTCATACTCGGTAATCCCCATGGGCTGAGTTGTATCGCTATGGTCAACCCAGTAATCCCATGTACGCATTAAAGCATGCTGAAGTATGGGAAGGTGATCGGGGTTGTTGCCCATTTCGTTGAGAAGCAGCTGAACCAGCTGATCGGATATCTTGCCCTGAGCCACAGAAACAGGACCCGTGATTGCCTTCCGGAAATCATCGCGGGTCATACGTGGTATTAGGTAATGGCTATCGTTTATAAGCCTGGTGAATTGTTGGAATGGTGAACAATCGCCAATGAAATCGGAACGCATTGTGATTACAACGTAAACAGGCAGCTCTTGCTGCTTTATTACATTCACCAATAGGTTGATGAAGTGATCAACCTTGTCGAGCGCATCAGTGTCTTTACCGGAGTATTGGTAACGGAACAGCTCCTCAAATTGATCCACTAGGACAAGAACATTTGAGTCGCCAGCTAATCCATACTGATTAATCACATTGGATATACCTTCGGCTGATCGTTGAATTACTGCTTGATTTATTAATGCATCGGCTTCAATATCCTCAGCCTTTGAAGTCTTGCTAAAGGTTTTGGCAAGAGAATAGGCGAGGCTAGCAATAGGATCGATTCCAGGTCTCGAAATGGAAATGTGCCACTTGGATCGTCCATTGTGAAGGAATCCCCCATGAAGAATAGGGAGCAATCCGCAGTAAATTAACGATGATTTACCAGAACCTGAAGCTCCAAGAATAGCTGCAAACCTATTTCCGGATAGGTTTTCAAGGATTTCCTCGCTTTGCCCATCCCTCCCGAAGAACAGGTGTGCTTCCTGTGGATGGAACGGTCTTAATCCAGGGAAGGGGTTCTGTAGCGCGTTTGTTGTGATATCCTGGTTGGATATAGTATCCATAGGTTTTGATGCTTTTAGGGTTGTTTGTCAATTGAAAGTAACGACAGGTCATTAATATCGTTTAGTATATGTGTGAAAACTGCTTGATGGGCATTTGTATTGATCTTGCTATCCCCTTTTACCAAAATCAACTTCTCAAATGGGCGATATGCATCCACTCCTCTCGATTTAAGTATATCGTTAACCTTTACAGTGAGCCATTGCTCATTTTCAGTGGTGTAGCAAAGCACAACCATTCTTGAAACAGCAAGTTTAGTTATATGTTGATTGAATGTAATGCCACTAAAATTTGTTTCAATATTAAGATTTTTGCTTTCCAGAGTTTCTTTGATGTTTTTAATCAAACCATTGCTGTTGGAATCGGCAATTATATAAACATCAGGATTTTCGTTGGTTGAAGTTTTTGTCACTTTATCGGTGATGAGTATTTGGCGATAATACTTCTTTAGGTCTTCAATGGATGTTTTAAGCACGGTTGATCCCTTTGTTTGTTCTTGATCGCGCTGAATCTTTTCAACAAACACTTGGTTCTCCTCATCGGTTATTTCATAAGCAGATGAAATCCATATTACCCGATTTGTGTTGGGATTACTATTTAAGTGCACAGCAGAAACATTGCATTGGTGTTCAGCTATTGATAGATGCTGATTTATAAAGAATGGTGTGTAAATTGGTGGAATAATATGTATTATCAGCTGCGATTTTTCAAGTGCATCCTTTATTTGATTTGTACATTCATCAAAATCGGAACTCAGAGGCTTGCTGGGTAAAACATCAAACCCCAGATCGTAAATATCTCGCATAAGGTTTTCCCTATCAGCACTATGACTTATATCATCTTGCGAAAGGTAAATGCACCCTTGCTTAGGTTTTGATACAGTAGTAAGTCGATTTTTAAGTTCAACAACGATATCGGTAATCTTTTCCCAATAGAAATGGCGCGTTTCAGGAATATCTCTTCTAAATAGCCTAACTTCACCTGTTGTATACAGTTTATCCCAGAAGTTAATGGATAAAGAATACTTTTCGGTATTGAAGTTGGCCGATTCAATGGGATCAAGAATTACAGCCACTAAATTTGGCTGACTAAACTTTTTTAATTGAGCTGCGAATATGGACGAAACATCATCAGTAGATGAAAGTATGATAATATGCAAATCGTCCTTTGCGCTCTCTGGATTAAGCTGAATATTACTTGTCAGCCCAAACCGATCAAGGCATTTGGTTAGATCATCCTGAAAAAGAGTTGAAAAAGAAGTAGATTCAGGATTTTGATCATTATGCCATATTGAAATGTTTAGGTTTAGCATTTTTTTAAACTTTTATGCCTACCACAGTTATATCGTCTAGCTGTTCTAAGGATCCCATCCATTCATGAATGGTAGTCTCCAGTATATTCTTTTGCTCTTTCATGGGTTTTTGGTGAATATCGAAAAGCAATTGTCTAAATCGTTTAGTGAGAAACTTAAACCCTGATTCTTCGCCAAATTGATCGGCATACCCATCTGAAAAGACATACACAATGTCGCCTTTCTTTACCTCAATCTCATGATTCAGAAACTTTCCCTTTGTTCCTCTAAAGAATGCCCCAATTGGGAATTTATCACCCTTGATTTGAGTAGCTTCACCATCACTAATAACGATAACAGGGTTATATGCTCCTGCAAATTGCAATTTCATTTTTTCATAATCGATGCAACATAAGGCTATATCCATTCCGTCCTTCACCGAAGTATCATCGTCACGTTCTTTAAAGGTTGACATTACTCCATCGTTAAGTGCATCAAGAATATCAGATGGCTTTTCCAGTCTTAAATCCTTAACGGCATAATTCAACCAGTTTTGCCCAACCATTGAAACAAGCGCACCAGGAACCCCATGCCCTGTACAGTCTATGGCTGAGAAGTAATGCCTTTTCTCATCGTGATGAAACCAATAAAAATCGCCACTGATTATATCCTTAGGCATGTAAAGTACAAATGATTCGGGGAACAATTCGTGAATAAAATCGTTTGTGGGGAGTATAGCATTTTGCAAACGTTTTGAGTACTGAATGCTATCGAGAATATGCTTTTGTTGCTCAGCGAGCAGGTCTCGTTGAGCCTCAATTTCTACTTTTTGGGCTACAACCTCAGCTGTTCTATCCCTTACCTTCTGCTCAAGATCGTTGTAAAGTTCCTCCAATTCTGAAATCATTTTATTAAACCGCATGGATAGTGTAACTATTTCAGTGCTTCCTGTAACCTCTGCCCTTTCGCTTAGGTTTCCGTTAGATATTCTGTTTACGTGTTCAACCAGCTTTTTTATGGGATTGGTGATTACCCTTGTTTTTCGGTAAATAAGGAAAATAATTAGGATGAGAATAAAAATGAAAACGCCCAAGAATGCTAAAAGCCTTATGTACTCTTCGCGAATTTCGTCAGTTCTATCCGAAGAGATTCTTACAACTGAACCCTTGTAAAGCCCAGAATTATTCAACTCGTTAAACATGTATTGGTAGGATAAATATCTTCCGTCCACTTTTTTATCAACTATTAGGCTGTCCTTAGCTTTAAAACGCTCCCTAATGAATTGTTTTTCCTGTTCCTCAAGTAAATCGGTTTTAGTTAGGGAGAAAGGATCATCTTCATTCATAAAAAGTTCAGCAGAGATAATACTGCTATGCTTGTTGCTCGATTCATCGAGCATGTTCTTAATGATGTTAATTATTTGATCGGCTTCAGAGGAATAAACACCAAGTTCAAGGATATACTCACCATTTAGTGTTGGTTGATAGGTGTATTTTTTTAGACGACGAGTATTTGATTCAATGGTAAAACGTTCTCTAACAAACTCTCCTCCTTTGAAAACACTCTTGATATGATCTTCGTGCTTTTTGCCAAAGCTGAATAGGTTTAGCCCAAGATCCTTATCGAAGGTAGTATTAACAACTATTCCATCGGTATTAATAATGTATAAATCATACATTGAGGGATCCAAACCTAGATCCATTCTCAGCTTCTTTAAATCTAAATTTTCAATATTTTTTGTGATGATTAAATGTTTCAAAATAATCTCATTGCTAATCACCTCTAGATTCTCATTAATCTTATCTTCAATGAGTTGAAGAGTAATATCCTGAAATCGAAGAACCTGTACCAGCTCATCAGAGATTAAGTAATTTCGTGTCTCCCTATGCTGCTTGAGCATAACACGAGTATTGCGAAAATTGAAAATTCCTAGAACCAGAAGAGCCAAAACAACAGGTAATACAATGTTGTAAATAAGTTGTTGAAATATTGATGATTGCTTCATTAGAAAAAGAATATTATTAATTTAAACTATAAATTTATTATAAAATGTCTATTAGCGTTAAGTACTCAGTTAAGAAATCATGATCGTAAAGTTCGGCCGTGAACTTTGTGTAATCAATAAAATGGATAGTAGCACTTCCTTCTACCCAAAGCGAATGTACCATCGTATCGAGCCCCTTTGTTACAACAATTTCTCCTCTTCTAAAGGTTTTAATTTGCTGGTTGTCATTCGAAAATATCAACTCTCCGCTTTCGATCAATAGAATATGATTAGCGCTTTTAAAAATCCCTAATTCAAAAATATTGACGTCTGAGAGTCTGATCACCCCAGCCGAATAGAGCCAGAATAATGGAGAATGTTGCTTTTCGGTGTTAACAGATATGCTGCGGTAGAATGACAACCGTTCAAGCATACTGCTTCCAACAGCACAACTCATTTCAAGCATTCTGTCAAGTTCAACCCTAAGCTTATCGTTCATCCGCTTTTTGAATCCAAGGAATTTATTCTGATCAATGTTTGCAATGATCTGTGCGGATAATTGCCGTAAGACCCTATCGGTATTGAAAAGTTGTGCCGTTAAATCAGCCGATAGTGAAAGGTCCTCAATATTACTGAACGCGTTAAGGGCATATATTTTCGAGTACTTCGTTATAAGGTTCTCGTTGCGGTTGATTATTGCCTTCAGCATTTCCTCAGTTGTGTATGTCCTGAGTGGATAGTAGTTCTGAAGTGCCCAAATTTTATTTGCCAGAGTTGCATCTTCAAGTAAAGGAATGATGTAAGGCTTTAGGTCTTCCACAACAAACGTATCAAGAAGTTCGATGGCAAATGAAATGCTTTCCCCAGTACCTGCTTCAAGATTCTCAATCACAGCATCAATAGAACTTTTATCGTACTGAAGTTTAAGCAGTTGAAACAGATTGTTGCGGCTTAGGGAGTAATTGTAATCAAGTTCTTCCTTAAGTCCAGGAGCAATGTTTTCGGGTGGGCAGTGGTAAAGCATGTTTAGGTTCCAAGCGCAAACCCCCGATTGATCTATTATCATTTGGTGAAGGGCAACACCTTCATGATCATCAGCGCTAAAGTCAAGTTTAAGAAGTCCATCCAAAACGGCAGTTTTCAAATTGGAATGTATCGATAGTTTTCCAAAAAGTACGTTTTGGGCTATTGCGCTTTCTGTTTCGGGGATAATCCTTACAATTCTATTCCGGAATACTTCAGAAGCATTCGTCCTGTTAAATGCTACCATTAGCATCTCTAGACCTATTTCACCCGAACCAATGAGTGCAGCATGGGCAAGTGGTGCATAAAAATCTTTATCAAGGAAATCGATAAGAAAGCTGATAATTTCTTTCGATCGGCTACCTCGGGCAGCCCAAATTGCTTGCTTCTTAACAGCAGGAACCAGATCGCGCAAGAGGAAGGTAAGATTCCTCCTGATATTTGAATCAGTTGATGCTCCAATGTATTGAGCGGCAATTATCCTATCCTCATAATTCTTTGACGACAAAACCTCTTTAATTAACTCTTCGTTATTTGCCTCAGCAATAATGCTGTTTAAGTAAGCAATGGTATCAGAAATGGTGTCTTTATCTTTTGAGTCATCAACCTTACCAACCCTTTTCTCAAGAGAGGATAGCAATGAAACTTCTCCACGATCTTTAATAATCTGACATACAGTGATCAGCTCTTCTCCGTTGGTTATAGCAATATCATTGACAAGGCTATCAATGAGCAACCAAGGTTTTGTTATCTCAATAATTGAGTACTTATGGATTGTTTTCTTTTCAGATACTGCCTCTAGCCATTGCGCTTTATGAAGCTGTTTCTTTTCGGTTTGAGATGCTTTCTCTAGAGTTTCTTTAAGCGTTCTCCTATATCCTTGAAACAATTTGTAGGATACATAGAGCCAAATAAGTATGATTCCAAGCAACACATGAGTATAGTTAATCAAAGAGAAAAAACCTATAAATCCTAGCAACGTTAAAAACACTCCAGAGGAGAGGGCTGCAATTTCATTAATTGTTCCATCAACTCGAGCTTGAACTTCGTGTCGTATATTTGGGTTTAGCGACTGGTAAATAAGTTTAAGCACAGGACTTTCAATGGAATCCTTTAGAGCTTTTTGGAAAAACTTACTTAGGGAAATTAACAGGAAGAAAAATGTAAAAGTACCCGATTCAACAGTATAACCAAACGCACTTCCCACCAATGCAGCGCTAACGGTTATGATGATCATTATAACCGGGGATATGAGCAGGCTTATCTTTAAGCCATAGGTTTTCATTAAAGGTCCGTATACAAAGGTCTTTATTAAAACGCTTACGATGGTAAGTGTACCCATGAGTCCTCCAAAGAATGTGGCCATCTCGTTGGGATCGGCAAACCGTTCTCTTGCAACCGATAGGAATAGGTAGTGCACAAAGAAAGCCACAAGCATAGAAAAAACTACAAACAGTGCCATGGTTCGCACATAGGGAATTCGAAGCGTATCAATAAAGTTGCTCTTCTTCTTTTCCTTAACCATTTTAATTTTAAGCTGCTGTGGATATTTCGCACTGATAAATAATTGCAGTATAACAGCAAGGAAAATACTGATGGCGCTTATGTATAAAAGATTTTTGGTTTGAAAACCCATATTTATTAAAAAGGGCACTGATAGGGAGCTGATAATAACTCCCACAACTTGACCAGTATCAATAAACCCGAAGATACGTTTGCCCTGACGTAGGTCAAACATACGCCCAACTGTACCCCAAAATCCTACTAAAGCAATTATGTTAAGAGGTCCCATTAGAACAAAAAGACCAAAGGCCAACCATTTCGTATCCGAAAAGTAATATCCAGCTCTAAGCAAAAAAGTAATAACAAAAACTGTGGCTAAATTTAATACGGCTAGGTTGGAGAAGGTGAGCCGATTCTGTAAAAAAGAGTAAAGAGAAGTAAGAATAATCCCTGTTATTCCTGAAATAACAATGGCTTTTGGAATCATGCTTTGCTCAAAGCTGTTCAAAAAAAGTGTGTTAGCCCCTACATCGAATGCTCCCAGAAAAAAACCAAGGAATACCGACTGAAACAGTAGAAGTGACACTGGAACAACTTCTTCGCGCCGAAGATTCAAAGCATCATGCAGGGCCATTGTATTGAATCATTATGTATTTAAGTATTTTATGCATTTATTTTTTTTAAATTTTCTATTTTAGCTTGCAGCCAACTTTTTACCTCCTTTTTCATACCCTTCCATTGGGTTTATCTGAAGGTATTTTGAAAAGAATCTTACACCAAAGTAGAAAGGAATTGTATCTAAAAGAGCAGAAATGAGTTTAAACAAATAGCTCGAAAGAATGAATACAGTTAAGGTTTGGAATACTGTTTTGCCCTCAGGAACATCGATGGCATGGGCATAAAAATAGGTTATCAAAACCACTGCAACAGAATCAACCATCTGGCTCGTAAGCGTTGAAACGTTATTCCTTAACCATAAATGCTTACCGTGGGTTAATCGCTTAACCAAATGGAACACATGAACATCAACAAACTGAGCTGTTAGGTATGCAATCATTGATGCAGCTGTTGCCCCAAACGTTAATTTTCGAATATGGTAAAAAGATCTGCTGACATCGCCAAATTCAGGAAGCCCCGTGTCGGGTAACATCTCAGGAACTGGGGGCAAGATACCACCAATCCAGAGAATAAATAGAACCCACAGATTTAGCACCAAACCTGTCCATACAACCACATTAGCCCTATGCTTACCATACAATTCACTAATAAAATCGGTGCAAAGGAAAGTAATGGGGTAAGGAAGGATGCCTACAAAAAGCATCACAGGGATTTTAAGCGAGAATAGGTTAATGGTAAAATGTATGTACCGGGAAATGCCAAGAATATTAAGCATGGCAAGTGTTCCTAAAAAAAGACCGGCAAGAACTATAAATACTATTTCGCGACGGTTAATGAGTTTTTGATCAATATGATCCTTATAGTCAAACATTTAAAGGAGAGTTTAGTAAACTTCCATATTAAAATTTATTTTAAAATACATTATAAATTATCTAAACAAAGGTAAAATTTTTCTTTACAAATAATTTTTTTTTTGACATAATGTGATCAGGCTTTGATTAATGATCTATGATTAGAAATAAACGAATAAAAAAAACCATCAAATAGTTTTGATGGTTTTTGGGGGAAAGTATATTTATCTTATGAGTAACGTTCTAGCAGTATTTCAAGTATCTGTTTTCCTGCTGTTGAAACAGAGGTTCCTGGACCAAAAATGGCAGCAACCCCATGATCATATAGGAATTGGTAGTCTTGAGCGGGAATAACTCCTCCACAAATCACCATTATATCCTCACGACCTAACTTTTTAAGCTCTTCAATAACTTGTGGAACAAGTGTCTTGTGCCCAGCAGCAAGGCTGGAAACACCTAATATGTGAACATCATTCTCAACTGCCTGCTTTGCCGCTTCGGCTGGAGTTTGGAAAAGGGGTCCAATATCCACGTCGAAGCCAATGTCGGCATATCCTGTGGCTACAACTTTTGCACCCCTGTCGTGTCCATCCTGTCCCATTTTGGCAATCATTATGCGAGGCTGTCGCCCATCGAGCTTAGCAAATTTGTCGCATAGCTCTCTAGCTTCAGTAAAATTTTTATCGTCCATAGATTCAGATGAATAGATTCCTGATATTGATCTTATAACAGCTTTATATCGACCTGCAACCTTTTCGCAAGCGTCGGATATTTCACCTAGTGTAGCTCTTAGCCTGCCCGCCTCGACAGATAGCTCAAGGAGATTTCCTTCACCTGTTTCAGCACAGCGTGTAATGGCTGCAAGTGCTTCTCTTACCTTAGACTCATCACGATTTTCACGAAGTTCTTTCAGGTAACGAATCTGGCTTTCGCGAACGGCTGTATTGTCCACATCAAGTATTTCAATGGGATCTTCTTTTTCTAGTCGGTACTTATTAAGGCCCACTATGATATCTCTTCCTGAGTCTATCCTAGCCTGCTTACGGGCAGATGCCTCCTCGATACGCATCTTGGGCAATCCTGTTTCGATGGCTTTAGCCATACCACCAAGTTCCTCAATTTCCTGAATAAGAGCCCATGCTTTGTGCGCTATCTCATGGGTCAACATTTCAACATAGTATGAGCCTGCCCAGGGATCAACCGCTTTGGTAATATAGGTTTCCTCCTGAATGTAGAGCTGTGTATTACGGGCTATTCGCGCCGAAAAATCGGTGGGTAAGGCAATTGCCTCATCAAGGGCATTGGTATGTAAACTTTGGGTATGACCTAATGCTGCTGCCATTGCTTCAATACATGTGCGCGCCACATTATTGAAAGGATCTTGCTCTGTTAAACTCCATCCTGAGGTTTGACAATGGGTGCGAAGTGCTAAGGACTTAGGGTTTTTAGGGTTAAACTGCTTAACAATTTTAGCCCAGAGCAACCTTGCAGCACGCATTTTGGCAATTTCCATGAAGTGATTCATCCCAATTGCCCAAAAGAATGATAAACGAGGAGCAAAGGCATCAATATCTAGCCCTGAATTTACTCCTGTACGCAAATACTCCAAACCATCGGCAAGAGTGTAGGCTAATTCTAAATCAGCAGTGGCTCCTGCTTCCTGCATATGGTAGCCAGAAATGGAAATACTATTGAACTTGGGCATATTCTTGGCAGTATACTGAAAAATATCTGCAATGATCCTCATCGAGAATTCGGGAGGATATATATAGGTGTTTCGCACCATAAACTCTTTTAGGATATCGTTCTGAATAGTGCCAGTTAACTGCTCAAGGGTGGCTCCCTGTTCTAGAGCTGCACCAATATAAAATGCCATGATAGGCAATACCGCTCCGTTCATGGTCATGGAAACAGACATTTTATCCAATGGGATTCCATCAAAGAGGACTTTCATATCCTCAATGGAGTCTATGGCTACACCTGCCTTACCAACATCACCCACAACGCGTGGATGATCGCTATCGTAGCCTCTATGAGTAGCAAGATCAAAGGCAACAGACAGTCCCATTTGGCCTGCGGCCAGATTCCTGCGGTAGAATGCATTTGATTCCTCAGCGGTGGAAAAACCGGCATATTGTCGAACAGTCCAAGGCTTCATTACATACATTGTGCTATATGGTCCACGAAGGAATGGAGGAATACCTGCAGCATAGTTTAAATGCTCCATTTTCTGAAGATCAGCTGCTGAGTAAACAGGCTTAATGGCAATCTGCTCAGGGGTTATGAATAGACCATTGAGGTCGTGCTTAACCTCTGAATAATGCTCCTGGTTTATCTTTATTTTTGTAAAATCTGGCTTCATGACTTATAGTTTCAGTATCTGTTGATAGAATTTGAGAGTATCAAGCACATTGCTCTTTACGCTGATAAAGTTTTTAATTCCTTTGGTCTCAAGATCAGACTTACAAGCGGGTTCACCCGCTACCACAAAGATGACTTTGTCTTTGAGTCTTTCAAATGCTTCAGGTGCAATAACTTCGTACTCCTCATCGGATGAACACAGTACCACAATGTCCGATTTGGCATCAATAGCCGCATTCGTTCCTTCTTGAACGGTTTTAAATCCAATGTTATCAATCACTTCGAAGCCAGCACAAGCAAAAAAATTGCTACTAAACTGCGCGCGTGCGCGGCGGAAAGCCAAGTTCCCTAAGGTGAGCATAAATACTCTAGGGCGCTTACTTGCAGAATCAGTTTTAAGTCTTAACTCCTCAAATGTTTGAGAACCCCGATAGGGAACAAGCGGTTCACAGATTGCATCGACAGGCTTTACGTTTTCAGGCTTTTTAACAAAAACTTTGTTAACTATTTTTTTATCAGCTATCTCAGTGAAATTTGGGTACTGGTTTGTTCCCAGAACTATTTCACGCCGGGTTGCTATGTTAACCTCCCGTTTTTGGGTAACCTCTTTAATCTGGCTCTGAACAAAACCCTTTGTAAATGCTTCTGTATATCCCCCTATTTCTTGAATTTTCATAAATAGCTGCCACGAATGCTCTATGATAGATTGAGTTAAACCCTCAATGTAGTAGCTGCCTGCTGCAGGATCAACCACTTTACCAAAGTATGCTTCTTCTTTAAGTATAAGCTGCTGGTTGCGGGCAATTCTCTCAGAGAAAGCCGAAGGATTTTGGAATGAAGCATCGAATGGCTGAACTGTCATGCTGTGTATTCCACCTAAAACTGCTGACATGGATTCAGTTGTTGTTCGGAGCATGTTTACGTATGGATCGTATAAAGTCTTATTCCATGGACTACTAACCACATGAATACACATTTTGGTGCTATCAATATCACTTGGGAGATAAGCTTCAGCTATCTTAGCCCAAAGCAGCCGTGCAGCCCTGAATTTGGCAATTTCCATGAAGTAACTTGATCCAACCGCGAAAGTAAACTTGATCTTTGAGGCTGCCTCGTTGGAGGAAATGCCCTTATCGGTGAGCCAAGTCATGTATTCAGCACCCATTGCTAATGAGAATGCCAGTTCCTGAGTTATAGACGAACCTGCACCACGAAATACATCTCCACGAATGTTAATTAGCTTAAAATTGGGCAATTTGCGACCTCCCTCAACAACCATTTTAATGCGGTCTTTGGCTGTTTGCTCATCAACGCAGAATTTACCTTTAAGGCTAAATGCTGTAAGTGGGCTATAATCAAAAGAGCCTTGTGCTAGCGTCAAATCAATTTTTTTATCGCTTAAAGCTTGAATGAGAATAGGGAGTATTTTCCGTGAATCACATCCCGACACAAAGTTGATCTCATTCTGGGTAGGGTCAATCCCTGCTAACAGCTTATTCAATCTTTCAACTGTAGGTTCGCAATCGGAACAGGTAATAAAACCAACGGCATTGGCACCCTTTCTAAGCGCCTCAATGGCGCTAGTGTTGGCTGTTTCAACATTGCATGCATCAAAATCTTGCCTAATAAGCCAATCATTATTTGCTGTTTTGGTACCCCTTAAGTATGGGTAGTCACCTGGTGATGTATTGGCATTTTTTATATCTTCTAGATCTTCAGTGCGGTAGTAAGGTCTTACGTTGAAGCCTTCCATGGTTTTCCAAACCAGCTTCTTATCGTAATCTGCTCCCTTCAGATCCTTTATTATCAACTCTTCCCACTCCTTGGTGGAAATAGGAGGAAATTCGTTGAATAGCTTTGAATCATTGGTTTTTTCTGCCATAACGTTAACTATTTGTTTAGATTCGGACTGCAAATTTACAAACAAATATTGTTGGTTCTCCTCATAATCAATGCAAATAGTATTTAGGTGTTTTTTAGCATGATTTTTTAACGACGAAAATATATTTCGTATTTTGACGAAATAAAATCATTTCGTATTTTTGCGAAATATTTTATCTCAACTCATATGACAAAGCCAAACTATACCGACAAGCAAATAGCGTTTGCCCATTACGCTAAAGCGTTGAGCCATCCTGCACGGGTTGCCATAATGGAAATTCTTTCGAAGCAGAGCTGTTGCTATAGCGGCGATATCACCAACGATCTGCCTATTGCCCGCAGCACGCTGTCGCAGCACCTGAGCGAACTTAAAGAAGCCGGTCTTATTCAAGGGGAATTCAAACCTCCAAAAATAAGGTACTGCATCCGAAAGGAAGGATGGGACGAGGCGAAGCGGATGATGGGGGAATTTTTTGAAGGATGAATATCGATTAACCCAGCCTGCTGCTGGCAGGGATTTTTGATTTAAGAAGTGAAGAGAAAGCATAGATAAATCTGAAATCGCAAATCGGTGTTCCTTGTTCGTAAATCATAATTCAAATAAAACAACATAACTATGGAAATTAAGGTTCTCGGTCCCGGCTGCCCAAAGTGTAAAACGCTTGAACAGGCCACCCGCAATGCGGTTAGCGAGCTTGGCATTGATGCCAATGTTAGTAAAGTAGATGACATTGTACAAATTATGAACTACGGCGTGATGCGCACTCCGGCTCTTGTTATCGACGAGAAGGTTATTTTCTCGGGAAGGGTTCCCAACGTTAGCGAGCTGAAGGAGATTATCACTAAAAACAAATAGTAGGTCGTCATCGCGATCCCGACGATTTGTGTCGGGAGAAGCGATCTTTTTTTAAATAGATTGCTTCGTCGCAAAAAACACTCCTCGCAATGACTTAAGTTATTAATCAAACAATAAACACAATTATGAGAAGAATTGCACTATTTCTATCACTTGCCGCATTGGCAATGGTAATAATGAGCTGTGGTGGCGCGACAGAGAAAAAAACTGCCGAAACCACACAAACTGAAGTTGCCGAAACGGCAAAGGTGATGGTTTACTACTTCCACAGCAAGCAGCGCTGCAAAACCTGCTTAACCATTCAAGAAGTTGCAGGAAATACAATAGCTGAGAACTTTGCTGAAAACAAGGACGTTAAGTTCGTTGAAATCGACTACTCCGAGAAGGCTAACGAGGCCATTGCTGAGAAATACGAAATAGCCAATAGCAGCTTGATTGTAGTTTCGGGTGATGATTTTGTTAACCTAACCGACGTAGCCTTTGCCAATGCGTTGAGAAATCCTGATGTTCTCAAGGAAACCCTTATCGCAGAGGTAAATAATTATCTAAACCAATAAATTGGCCAATTATGAAAAAAAGCATCTTAATCATTTCAGCATTTATGCTAATGGGCTTTGCCTCAATGGCACAGAAAGCCGAAGTTCTATACTTCAAAGCCGATTTGGCTTGCTGCCAAGCAAAGGCTTGCAATGCCCTTGAGGGCGAAGTAAAGGCAATCGTTGAAAAGAACTTCAACGGCGAGACCGTTGTTTTCAAGGAAGTTAAACTTACCGATGAGGGGAATAAGGATTTAGTTGCCAAACACAACGCCAAATCGCAAACCGTTGTGATTGTTTCCAATAGGAAGAAAAAGGAAACCGTGGTTGATGTTTCGGATATTATTCGAGCCTACTCGCGGAACCAGAATAAGGAAGAACTCGAAAAACAGCTATTGGCAAAGATCAACGAAACCATGAAGTAGCATGGAGTTCCTTCAAAATCTGGTTGATAATTCACAATTCCCCGTTCTTACTGCTTTTATGCTGGGGCTAATGACTGCGATAAGCCCTTGCCCACTGGCTACCAACATCTCGGCCGTTGGCTTTATTAGCAAGGATATTGAAGATAGAAAAAAGATTTTCCTTAACGGAATTCTTTACACCCTTGGTCGTGCTGTAAGCTACTCCGTTTTAGGCATTATTCTTATTGCCGTACTTAAACAAGGTGCCAGCATTTACAGGATACAGAAGGTGGTTAGTGCCTACGGTGAGATGTTTATTGGACCGTTACTGGTGGTTATTGGCCTTTTTATGCTCGATTTCATTAAAATCCACCTCTCCTTTTCGGGTAGGCTGACCGAGAAAGCCGAGAAAAAGGCGAGCGGAGGAAGTATGTGGGGAGCATTGCTGCTGGGAATTGTTTTTGCCTTAGCTTTCTGTCCGTATAGCGGAGTTCTTTACTTTGGTGGGCTAATCCCGTTATCTGTCACATCAGCAGCAGGCTATTTTCTTCCTTTTGTGTTTGCCATTGCAACGGGGTTGCCCGTGATAATCATTGCCTGGATTTTGGCTTTCAGCGTGTCGAGTATTGGCTCATTCTATAAAAGCATCAAATCCTTCGAGAAATGGTTCCGAAGGGTGGTGGCACTTGTTTTTATTGGGGTCGGGGTGTACTATATAATAGTGGTTTACTTTTAATTCAAATAATATGGAAGTCAAAAAAGAACTTCAAATCCTATTCTGGATTGTATTTTTCTTTGCACTAGCATTCTTTATGCCCATCGATAGCGCAACATTCCGCACGGCGGTTGATGCCACACTGGACTTAACCAAGTGGTACGCCCAGGAGCACGTGGTGCTATGCCTTCTTCCCGCATTCTTTATTGCTGGGGTAATTGCCGTGTTTGTTAGTCAGGGTGCTGTGCTAAAGTACTTTGGCGCAAACGCCAAGAAGTGGGTTGCCTATACCGTTGCATCGGTGTCGGGTACAATCCTTGCGGTTTGCAGCTGCACCATTCTTCCCCTTTTCTCGAGTATTCACAAGCGCGGTGCTGGTTTAGGTCCAGCTGTGGCGTTTCTATACTCAGGCCCAGCCATTAATATCTTGGCAATTATCCTAACCGCACGTATTTTAGGTTTTGAGATGGGCGTTGCACGTATTATTGGTGCCGTTGTGTTTGCCGTTGTAATTGGAAGCGTTATGTCGATAATTTACCGCAAGGAGGAAAAGGCCAAGAAGGAGGAACAGATGAACATCCAGCTACAAGCGGAAACCCGCCCAATGTGGCAAACTTCCTTCCACTTCTTTATTCTGGTGCTAATCCTTGTTTTCGCCAACTGGGGCAAACCCACCAGCGACGATACAAGTGGGGCATGGTTCCTTATTTGGAGCAATAAGTGGTACATAACCAGCATCTTTGGGCTTGGTCTTGTTTACTCGTTAATTAAAATTTTAAAAATAAAATGGTGGTTGGTGATTATCGCTGCTGTTGCAACGGGCGTTTCAGGAATTCTTGCTTCAACCTACATAGGTAGAAATTTAGCACCACTTGTGCCAATGCTTGTGGCCATAACCGGACTAAGCATTATCACACTACAAAAAGACGATGAGAATAAAGAATGGACTTTGGCTACATGGGACTTTGCCAAACAGATAATGCCATTGCTGGCATTGGGTGTTATTGTTGCAGGTTTCCTTTTAGGATCAACACACGACTCAACAAATATCCCTGGGATTGTGCCAAGTAGCTGGATTTCATCGCTGGTTGGTGGAAACTCGATCTTTTCAAACTTTTTTGCATCTATAGTTGGTGCGTTTATGTACTTTGCCACATTAACCGAGGTGCCAATTGTACAGGGTTTACTTTCATCGGGAATGGGAAAGGGTCCTGCTCTTGCACTTCTGCTGGCTGGTCCATCGCTTTCTTTACCAAATATGTTGGTAATTCGTGGTGTAATGGGAACGCAAAAAACGCTGGTTTACGTTGTGCTGGTTGTGATAATGGCAACCATAAGCGGATTGATATTTGGAGCGATATAGGAACATAGACCTGCCCGATGCTAGCTTGAATGGAAAGTAGCAATAAAGATGATAGGTTTTTTTTGAATTACGAACAAGCCAGTCTTACTTCGTCATTCAGGCAGGGATTATTCACATCGTTCATGAGAGTCGTTGTAGATTTGATTTAGGAAATGAAGAAAATGCATTGAACTTTATTAGCAAAGAAGAATAAAGAACCAGCCGGATAAACAAAGAATGCTTTGAAAAACCAAATATTAAACCAAGTTAACCAAGTATGATTGTGAAGAAAAAAGACAGGCGATAGTGCACATGATACATCAGGGGTTGTATATCACGCTGTCAACCTCTAGAGCAATAGCCCCCCCCGATGAGAACTACATAGCCATTGTGGGTGTCGATATTGCTATCAAAAGAGTTTCTTCTATTCTTTTAGAAGTTTAATGGTTTGTCGTTCTTTATCGATACCTTCAAATGAAATAAAATAGAATCCATTCGACCAATTCGTTACTTCTATGGTCTTTGAAGATTCTCCTGTTAGGTTGATATTTTCAATTTCCTGACCCGCAACATTGGTAATAATTACTTTTGTATAATCACGAATATGATTAATAGTAAGTGTATTTGAGACAGGATTGGGATACACGTTAATAATTTCTACTCTATCAAAATACACTAAATTTATCACTTCAAAATTGGCAGTAAGGGTTTTATTTTCTGCTGGCATTGTGTACGAAAAACTTGGTTCTGTACTAATAACATTCTCCCCGTCAGTCCAACTTATGAAAGAGTAACCTTCATTTGGAGAAGCACTTATGGACACATTCTCGCCCTCCTCATACTCACCATCACCGCTAACCGTCCCAGTCCCTTCGGGATCAACAGCAAGGGTTAGCAAAAAAGTTGTTGCGGATTCAGGCTGTATTGCAGTAATTCCAACCTCAACAATATCGCCAGAAGTGGCGCTGTTATTATTAGTTGCATTTACTACGTAGTAAAATGTAATCTCGCCAGAATTATCTTCGGGTGCAGTCCATGCAAAATCCCAAGAGTTGGTCTCATCAGCATTTTTGTGTCCAACATACTGCCTCCCTCCCGATAAACCAACAAATGTTGTATTCTCATCTATTACTGTAAACTCACCAACTTTCTGTTCGGAAACGTCAAGAGCGGTAATGGAAAAACCATGCCGAGGAGCGTTGAAATCACTGGTGATTGATATATTATACGTTTCTCCAGGCACGTATTCAAACGATTCGTCTTCGCCAAAAGTAAACACAATACTTCCCGTGAACGAACCTCCTGAATGACATGCACCACAAGTGCTCTCTCCAGGTGCGCCAGTCCTAGCCATGGGCGCAGTGCCACTTGATTTATTGTGCATGTAGGGTGTTAACGAAACAAACAACATGCTAACCATTACCAGTAGGAAAAAGATGAATGATTTTTTCATAGTTTCAAAGTATTGGTTAAACATCTTGATATTCTAATGTTTAAAAAGGGTTTTGTGGTTAGATTTTTGGTTTCCTTATAGAAAAAACCCTCACAATATTAAACCCAAAATAAATATCGCCCTTACGCCATTCTCCCCGCGTTTCTGTAATAAATGCCCTCTCGAACATTGGCTGGGCATTAGTGAAATGTAACTGAAACACATGACCACCCGTTTCAAGGTCAAACCCCAACGATAGCATATTATTGAAGTTTTTGGCCGTTTCTGTTGTTAAAATTTGGTAATACTCAGCATTAAAAGTTACCCGATTTGTTAGCCTAACCCTTCCACCGTAACCAATAGCAAGAATATCGTTGGGGTCGCTTATTTTCTCAACAAGATTTTTGTGAACGAAGGTTGGCGTAATTTGGAACGAGATTTTATTTGAGAACTTCCGTGCAATAAGGATTTGATGAACATAGGATAACCTAGAGCTGAAATAGTTCTCTCTGTCTGGATATCGCCACTCCAGAGAGTTAAGGTACATGCCCGAAAACAATGATAACGATATAGGCATGGTCCTAGCACCGGTACTTTGCCTTAGCAGTTTATACTTGGCAAAAGTATCGAATGTTTTTTCAAAAGAACTTCGCCCAATTGAGACTGCCAGCCTTTCAGTTAAACCATACTCAAGACCTAAACGAATAGTTGATTGATCTAAACCCCAAAGGTTATAGTATCCCTGATTAACACTCCCAAAGTGATGGCTAATGACAAATTTTAGTTCTCCAAAAGGAGGGTTTTCTATTGATTGTCCATTAACCACTCGGGTAGTTTTAAAGGTGGCAAATGCATACTCGGTAACTGGCTCATCCTCCCCAAAAAGGTCAAAAAGATCCTGTGATTTTAATGCCCCACTTACGAAAAGCAAAGCAGATAAAATAAATGCTCCAAGGTAACCTTTAGCCATGCTTACATCTTTTTTAGTTGCACTTCAACGGTAATCTCAATTTCTGGTGAGATATTTTTCGTAACAGCCGAGGGGATAGTTACATTATAGTCGGCGAGGAGAATTGTGAACATACTTTTCCCCACAACCTCATCTTTTTTAACCTCGAAGGTGCCCTCGTGAGATATCTTTTTTGTGGCATCCTTTATGGTTAGTTCGCCCTCAACAGTAGCTTTATATGTGCCAGGCTTCTCAAAATCAATGTCCGAAATATTTGTAACAGTGCCTTGGAAAGAGGCATTTGGGAACTTATGCGATTCCACGTAGTTCTCGTTAAAGTGCTCCTGCATCAGAGCTTTTTCAAAATTGAACGATTTCATTAGCACACGAAATACAAATTCGCCAGTAGAAGAATTTAATGCGCTGTTCACCTGCCGGTTGATTGCTTCAATATTTTCGAGGGGAGCCTCAGAGTAGAACCTTATATATCCTGTCCGCGTAACGTAGTTTTGACCAACGACAGTAATTGCGAACAAGATCAATCCAGTTAATAACAACATTCCTTTTTTCATGCTATAAATTTTTAAGTTATTAATCACAATATCTATCTAACGATGGAGCAATGCTCGAGAACTACATCCGTTCCGGTAAAACCCGTGCAGTAACCCTTTACAATAACTGTTCTGTTTACATCATCATTATCAAGAATTCCATGTTGATTATTGTGCAAAGCACAACGTATGCCCTCTACGCCAAACATGCCACTGCCAAAAGCAAAAATCACAAACTCATTATCAACATTCTTTTCCAAGGCACCAATCGATCCTTCTATCTGAATAACCTTACCCACATAATTTTGCTCGGCGTTGGTTTGATTTTCAACGAAAGCGTTGTAAAGCGCCTCCGCTGAAATCTCTACCTGCGGCTTGGCTTTTTCGTAGTTCTCGTGGGGTTTATTGTAAACAAATAAGTAAACTAAAAATGCAGCAATAATTCCAACTACGCCAAGTGTTAATAAAATCTTGATATACGCTTTCATACACATTTTTTTTAGTTCAAAAATAATTATCGTTATTCGGGTGAACCATCATTTATCCAGGCATCAATCTTCTGCAAATCGCAATCGGGTAATTTATTTTGCCCTTTGGGCATTGGCGAAAATCCAGAAAGATGATTAATTGTACCCTGCAGCTTACCATTGTTAACTATCACCATAAGATTCTCATAATCTGATGTAATAATCCCACCAGAGGGGGAAGCCTGACTGTGACAGGCATTGCAGTTAACCTGCATTAAATTACCTACAAAGTTACTATAGGTAACGTTTTGCGTATCACAATTTCCTGTATCAGAATACAGATACTCTTCGCTATCGTAGTAGCATGACGATAATCCGAAAAAAACTAGTAAGATGCTAAATAGTAAACATCCAGAGAACCTAATTGTTTGGCATTTCATCATCAATCCATTTTTGAATTTGGTCTGCTGAGCATTGATCCATGGCATTGCCAGAAGGTGGCATAGAAGAATAACCCGATAAATGTAGTATTGCGCCCATGAGCCTTCCCGATTCTGCCATGTCCTTTACAGTTGAATAACTTGATAGAACTACCCCGCCCGAGGGTGAAGAGCCGCTGTGGCAACTAACACAGCCGTATTGCTGAAGGTTTCCGAGAACAGTTCCTGAAAAAGTTACATTTTCCAATTCGCAGTCCTCCTCAACACATTCAAGGTTTAAAGCCCCTTGCATTATCCATGTGTAAAACATTGCAATTTGCTCAGATGTAAGAGGATCGCTGGGCGGTGGCGGCATTCTATCTTCTGGGTCATCATCAACAAGCACTTCGTAGAGGTCGCTATCCTCCGGATTACCCGGCTTCACATCACCAGTTTCTAGCACCGAGGAGTAATCGGTAAGCTTCACTCCATCTGCCTGGGTGGCTGCATCGTGGCATCCTGAGCGAGCGCAGCTGGCAGAAAGAAGAGGTAATAAATCGCGGTTGAAATAAATTGTGTCGGGATGGCACGAACCTGCTATAGGCTCGTCGTTATCTGGCAACAGGGGCTCATGACGGCAAGCTTTAAAGACCATGAAAGTTATGACCCATATAGCCAAGACACCTAGAATTCTTTTAATCATGGGAGTAAAGTCTTGGTTGTATATGCAAATATATTGATATAGCTAATGTTAAATTTAATATTTAGGATTTATTTATTAAATATTGATAATACATATTTATTCTAAGTTTACATAGAAAGATATTGACGAATGCTTTAGCATTTGGGGTAGTGATTTCTGTGTTTGTGGATGCTAATGGATAATCAGAATGTCGAATACAGAACATAGAAGAATTTGAATTAACAGTACATCAATTTTTTTGATAGTCTGAAATTAATGTCGTATGTTTGCGACATTAAACATATAAGCATGAATAAATCCGAAAAATTTGATGACAACTTGCAGGAACTGGCCCGATTTGCCAAGGCGATATCTCATCCAGCACGGCTTGCTATTCTAAAATATCTTGCCGAAACCAAAACTTGCATTTCTGGCGATATCTCAGAGCATTTGCCTTTGAGCCGTACAACCGTTTCTCAGCATCTTAAGGAGTTAAGGGATATTGGTTTAATTCATGGCGAGATCGATGGGCTTAAGGTAAACTATTGCCTTTGCGCCACCGGTCTAAGTCAATTTCTTACTCTTTTCAATGAATTCTTTTCAGAGATTGATATTCAGGAAATTTCCTGCAACAGCGATAACCATTAACTCAAAAAAAGCATTCCATGAAAGTTCTAATTCTTTGCACCGGAAACTCTTGCCGTAGCCAGATGGCTCACGGATTTTTACAATCTTTTGATGAGACTTTAACCGTTCGTTCCGCAGGAACACAACCTGCCACACAGGTAAACCCCAAGGCGGTTAAGGTGATGAGCGAAATTGGTATCGACATTAGCCACCACACGCCAAAAATGGTTGACGAGTACCTAAGCGATGAGTGGGATTACGTAATTACCGTTTGCGACGATGCCAACGAAACCTGCCCCGCATTCTTCGGAAAAGTGAAGCATCGCTTACACATCGGTTTTGAGGATCCCAGCCACGCCACCGGAACCGATGAGTTTATCTGGAGTGAGTTCCGTAGGGTTAGGGATCAGATAAAAGAAAGATTTTTCAACCTTTACATTGAACAATTAAAGGATTAACCATGGATGCAAAAAATTTAAAGCTGGTTGTGAAAGAAAAGTACGACCTTATTGCTCGAAGTAATAGCAAGTCAAATCAATCATCGTGCTGCGGCACCTCAGGCTGCTGCGGAGAGTTTGGCTTTAGCATGATTGGCGATGAGTACAACAATATTGAGGGGCACAACCCCGATGCCGACCTTGGGCTGGGCTGTGGTATTCCAACCGAGTACGCAAATATTAAAGCAGGCGATGCTGTTTTAGACTTAGGAAGCGGTGCTGGTAACGATTGCTTTGTAGCTCGTGCAATAGTTGGCGAAACGGGTAGAGTAACAGGCCTCGATTTTTCCGAAGAGATGTTTGCCAAGGCATATGAGAACACAAAAAAACTTGGCTATAGCAACGTTACGTTTGTAAAGGGCGATATTGAGGAAATGCCTTTGGATAGCAACCAGTTTGACGTTGTAATATCAAACTGTGTGCTTAACCTTGTACCCAACAAAAACAAGGCTTTTGCTGAAATTTTCAGAGTGCTAAAACCTGAAGGGCATTTCTGTGTTTCCGATGTGGTTGTAAAAGGTAGTTTACCTGAAAAACTGCGAGCTGATGCCGAGATGTACGCTGGGTGCGTATCGGGTGCCCTGCCTGTTGAGGAGTATCTTAAAACCATAAAAAGTTCAGGCTTTAAAGATATAAGGGTTCACAAACAGCGTAAAATTGAAATTCCTGAAAACATCCTTAGCAATTACCTTAACGAAGTTGAAATTAAAAGTTTTAAATCAGAAGATATTGGGATTTTCTCAATTACAGTGAGTGGGAAAAACTCTAATTAGAGACTGTCCATAAACTCGTCATCCTATGTTTGCAACAAAATATTATTTTCGTTTGGAGTAAACAGACAAGACGAAGGGTAAGGCCAAAGTTAAAGTCCGTCATTGGTCTTCAAAGACAGTTCGCAATGGTAACTTCTTACCC
>Ga0334887_1000100_pt1 | contig 136774 bp, 117 predicted proteins | sample GraSluR1_MG_10_FD_207217 | JGI IMG/M metagenome (GOLD analysis project Ga0334887, IMG submission 207217) | Sludge microbial communities from methane-producing bioreactor in Wageningen University, Netherlands - Granular Sludge_18_07-R1 | ecosystem: Engineered > Bioreactor > Anaerobic >...
CCACTTGCATGTATTAGGCACGCCGCCAGCGTTCGTCCTGAGCCAGGATCAAACTCTCATTTAAAAAGTTTGAGCTTTCACTCATGTCGTCATCTACTGACTTATTGTTTCTTTTGACAGGTTACTTAATGTAACCCGCACGTTTGGTTCGTCTTCTTGTTCAGTTCTCAAAGGTCTTTGTCTTCTTTAAGACAACTTCTATAGTCTATCAAACTCTAGCAAGTTTGTCAACTCTTTTTTAAAAAAAGTTTTAACAAATGCTTTACCGCTCTCATTTGACAGCTTTATTATTCTATCAAATCCTAAACGCTCTGTCAAGAACTTTGTGAGATTTTTTTCTGCTCAACTCTCTTAACCGTCTGGCTTTTGACAACTTACTTAGTATACCAAAGTCAGAGTTTCATGTCAACAGATTTGAAATATTTTTTTGAAAGTTTTCAATTTCTTTTTTTCATTTTCTTTTTCTTTTGACTCCTTTATCATAGAAAGTTTCATTCTTTCTAAAGTCTCTTTAAATATTGTTGCATCATTTTGACTCGATTCGTGAAGTTATATATGAAAATACAAGACTAAGAATTAGTACTTAACCCTCTTTACTAGTAATGATATCTTTCCTAGTTCAGGTGTAAAGGAATCAAATATATCTATCCTGTTATATCAAATGAAATATGCTCGATAAATCAGAACCTAGCTCCTTACCTGTTTATATATCTGATTATTTGAGAATATTACCGTTAATTTTTGTTAATTCTTAACATCTTTATATTTTTTATCTACGGAAGATGATTTCATAATTGATAATGAGTATATTGAGTATTTCAAGTATATACAATTCATTTAAAATACAAAATAATCACTCTTACTGAACTACTAATGTTCTTAATATTGGTAATCTTGAACTTAGAAGTGATATCAGTCGTTTTCTTGTGACCTTGACTGCTCTATTGATCATGATATATTTCCTAATACAACTTTTTCATGGCTTATTGTTTCCTTTGTAACCTTGTCAGAGAAGGCAAACTGACAAATACCTACATACATGGAGGTGGGAGAGGAGCCTCAACGATGTATCATTTTGATTTTCAAAGAGTTTTATTCTTGTGATAAAAGTTTGATTATTTTAGAAATTTCTTCTATATAAAAAGAGAGAAGTTTGTACTTCTCTCAATGTGTTATTATCTGTAATTTATTGAAACAGTTTCCTTATTACTGATTATTACTGTTTTCTTCAGCCATTTTTTCTTTTACTTCTTCATAAGAAAGTGCATGTGCTTCCTCGTTGTCATTTTCTAATTCATTAGGCATTTTACCTGTCTCATAGATTGATTTAATTTGAGCAGCATCGAGCGTTTCATATTTAAGAAGAGCTTCTGCAATTAGTTTATGTGCTTCGCGATTACCTTGGATAATATCAGCAGCTTTATTACGAGCATCATTGAGTAGTTCTCGTACTTCGTCATCAATCATCTTCGCTGTTTCTTCAGAATAAGTCTTCTCTGGGCTAATTTGTCCTGCCATCATGGCATGGCTTCCTGCATATTGAACTGGTCCAAGTTTTTCACTCATACCATATTCTGTTGCCATAGCACGAGCCATAGCACTAGCCTGTTCAAAGTCATTTGAGGCACCTGTTGTCTGAACGTTAAAGATAATCTCTTCAGCAACACGACCACCCATAAGTCCTGCCAATTGCTCCTTCATATCATCTTTAGATAGGAGCATTTGATCTTCTTTAGGTAGGGCAATCATATAACCTCCCGCACGACCACGCGGAACGATAGTTACTTTATGCACAACACGAGCATTAGAAAGTACGAGACCTACGATTGTGTGACCAGCTTCATGGTAGGCAACAATTTCACGATCTCTCTTAGAAACTGTTTTATCTTTCTTAGATGGTCCTGCGATGACGCGGTCTTCTGCTTCGTCAATATCAGAAGCATCAATAAGTTTTTTGTTACGACGTGCTGCAACAAGAGCAGCTTCGTTCAAAACATTTTCAAGGTCAGCACCGACAAAGCCTGGTGTTTGTTGTGCAACAACTTTCAAATCAACATCGTCTGCCAATGGTTTGTTTTTAGCATGAACACGAAGGATAGCTTCACGGCCTTTAACATCTGGACTTCCAACGAGAACTTTACGGTCAAAACGTCCTGGACGAAGAAGGGCTGGATCAAGAACGTCACTACGGTTTGTCGCAGCAATGACAATAATGCTTTCATTACCTTCAAAACCATCCATCTCAATCAAAAGTTGGTTAAGAGTTTGTTCACGTTCGTCATTTCCGCCACCCATCCCGGCACCACGACGGCGTCCGACAGCATCAATTTCATCAATGAAAATGATTGCACGCTCTGCCTTTTTAGCATCTTCAAAGAGTGAACGGACACGGCTTGCACCAACACCGACAAACATTTCGACAAAATCAGAACCTGAGATGCTAAAGAATGGGACTCCCGCTTCACCTGCGACAGCTTTTGCCAATAGAGTTTTACCTGTTCCTGGAGGTCCCTCAAGAAGGACTCCTGCTGGAATACGGGCACCTAGTGCCTTATATTTTTTAGGATTTTTCAAGAAGTCAACAACTTCAACAAGTTCTTGTTTTTCTTCTTCTGCACCGGCTACATCAGAGAAACGGACTTTAATGTCACCCTTGCTTTGTGTCTTGGCACGATTTTTACCAAAACTCATAGCTCCTCGTGCACCGCCTCCACCTTGATTCATCATCATCATCATGAAGATTGCAAAAATCATTAATGGGAGGAAACTTACAATATAGCTAATCCAAGTTCCGCTTGAACTTTCTTGTTTAACGGTTACTTTTACATCAGCATCCTCGGCTGCACTAGTAATTTTTTCGATAGAAGAATCACTTGGTAGAATAATTGACGTAAAATGCGTTACAGTTGCTTTATTCGAGCTCTCGAAAAATGAAAGACTTGGTTGTGTCTCAATTTCCTTAGCTTTTTCGTATTCGCCACTAATCTCAATAATACTACCACTTGGTTGATAAGTGATTGATTTAATATCTCCATCTTTGATTTGTTTCACCAAAGTAGAGTAACTAATTTGTTGGCTTTGTGTACCTGTTCCTCTTAAATAATATTGGAATGATGTTACCAGTGCAACAATCACCAAGATATATAGAAAGGAATTTTTTACAAAACCATTATTTCTATTATTTTTCATATAGTAATAAACGACTTTCTATTTTGAATAGACTTCTTCTTTTAGGACGCCTACATATGGCAAATTACGGTAGTTCTCAGCATAATCCAGACCAAATCCTACGATAAATTCATTTGGTACATCATAACAAACATAATCCGCATCAATTTCAACAACACGCCCCTCTGGTTTGTCAAAGAGTGTTGCAATTTTAACTGAATTTGCCTGACGGTACTTAAACATATCACGTAGGTATTTAAGAGTGCGTCCTGTATCAATGATGTCTTCTATAAATACAACATCACGACCTTCTACGTTTGTGTCAACGTCTTTAAGGATTTTAACCTCACCGCTGCTTGTTGTTCCGCCATGGTAGCTAGAAACAACCATAAAGTCAATTTCAACATGAGCATCAATATGTTTCATTAATTCAGCCATGAATGGTACTGAACCTTTGAGGACACCAACTAGTAAAGGATTCTTTCCTGCATAATCCTTAGTTAACTGAGCTCCAAGCTCCTTAGTTTTAGCAATAATATCTTCTTCAGTGTAAAGAACTTTTTTAATATCTTGTTCAAGCATAGCATCACCTATTCTAATTTTTCAATATACAGTTTGGCTTTCATTATACCATCTTTGGGGGCTTTTCTCAAATAAGTTTTATCATTGACTAGTACAAAAATAATTTCGCCATCTTGTTGGCCAATAATAGCTTTTTCTCGATTTTCTAATGAAATCTTTTCATCTATAAAAAGTCTACGAATTTTTTTTGAAAATGTTCCGAAATCAATGCTATCTCCTTCTTGACGTCCCCTAAGCGTAATGGGACTATCACTATATAATAGAAGAGAATTAGATTGAGTAGAAAGTTCTTGAAAACTAAAACGGTATTGCTTGTATTCAACAACATTGTCATATTCTAGCACTTTTGGGCTTTTCTCCCTATCGGTCTCGAGACTGATTTTTTTAATCTGAATGTCAGTTTTTGTTTTTATTAGATGATAGTTTCCTTTAATTTTGTAGTTAAAGTTTTCTTTAGTCCTAATGATGTGTAATAGTTCTTGAAATTGTTTGCGAGAGATTTGTAAATCTGAAAATTGTTCTAGATACTCTTGAAGTAAAAAGTCCTGAACTGCTTCAGTCTGACTAAGAAATTCTAGGCAATTTGTTTTATCTATTTTTGCGGTCAAATCTCTCAATGCTTGAAAGACTAACTGGCTTTCTTGCGATAGATCCCTCATAGCACTTTTTATCTGTGGATTTTCCAATTCTAACTCAGGAAAATAGTGATTTCGAATTCTATTTCTCAAGTAATCCAGACTCTTATTGGAATCATCTTCAAAATGAAAAATATCTGGTAAGTCTCTTTTAGGAATTTCAAGAAACGGTCTAATAAGCTGACCATCTCCAAAATCTTGCACCGCTTGTATTCCCGCTAGATGTCTCAGACGGCTCCCTCTCAATAAGCGCATAAAGATTGTCTCAGCTTGATCATCTGCATGATGTGCTGTTACTAAAGCAGTATAATGATGCTCTGCCATTATCTTCTTAAAAAATTGATAACGAAAATCACGCGCAGCCTTTTCCGAAAAAATGCCTGAAAAATGAGAAATATAGATTGGAATATTCTGTAATTTAGCCCATTCACGTAGATAGGATTCCTCTTCTTCAGATTCCGGTCTCTGTTTATGATTAATGTGAGCAATTCCAAGGTGAATATTTAATTTTTCCTGATATAAATGCAAAAAGTGCAGTAAATTCATTGAATCTACTCCACCGGATACTGCTATTAAAACTTTTTGATGTTTCTCAAAATAAGCTAATTTTTGAATGTGTTTAAAAATTGTTGTGTACATGTTATTTTAAAATGGCGTAGACATCATTAGCGATGTTAGTAATATCAGTGTAAGAAGCATTGTTTGTGAAAACAGAGATGATAAATGGTTCATCTGCATAAACTATTGCCACATCGTGTTTAAAATCATATGCATCGCCTATTTTATGAGCAACTTGAACTGAAATATCTTTAGAGATGCGGGTATTATCAAAGTCTGTATTTGAAAGATAGTTAATGATATCTCCATTTTGATAATAAATTGCTTCCATAAGATTAGCAGCTGATTTAGCGGACAGTTTCCTTTCCTTCATGTCAAAGTCAGTCCCTATCAAACTAGAGATTGTTGATTGAAAATCATTATCGTATTGATTAGCGATGTAATAACCTAAGACATTAGTGGCGACATTGTCAGAATTCTGAGCGACTGCTTTTAGTAAGTTTTCTATTGTGTAGTCCTTATTATCAGCAGTTTTACTAATTTTACCACTTCCTGATGGATCGTATGCTTTAGCAAAACTATTAACATCAGAGGTATATTTAAGTTTATCCTCAAGTTTAATCGTTTGGCTCTGCAATTGCTCCTCCACATAATAAAGAGTCGCTAATTTTGCAACACTAGCTGAGTACATGGTTACATCTCCATTAAGCGATGCTGAGTTATTTGTACCAAGTTGCTTAATATAAATACCATAATTTGGTTTGTTGTATTTTTGAGTCAACGTTTTTTGGACTTTTTCCATACGATTATCAGTTTCAGATATATCATCTGCGCTAATCCATCCCTGACCATCTACTTTATAGTAAGTGCCATGATAAGTTTGTGCTTCTTCACTGACAGAGACTTTCGTATAAGCAACCAGCTTAGTTTTTACTTCCTTTGTTCCCATAATATAAGGACTGTCATAGAATTTAAAGCCATCCTTAAGCCAAAACTCAGCCACTGGGAGTTCTTGCTGACTCATAATAATGTCATCATAAATGATTTGACGACTGGCTTCAATATAGCTTCCATCTTCTAATTGGAAAATTGGAATGGCCTGATCATTTATTTTCAAAGCAACAATATCCAGTGGGACATTAGCTGTATGGGTCTTTACTATAACTGTCAAGGCTTGATCTGAATAACTATTACTATCTGAATATAAGTTGGGATTTGAGGGAATGATATCAAAATAGGTTGTATTAGTCACCACACTTGCTGTTAATTGATACTTTGCTTCATTTGAAAGGCTGATTGTCTTTTCAGTACTAATAACAGAAAGAGGAGACAAGAAAAAAGGTATTAGCAAGATAGCAAATAACTTTTTCATAATCTCCTCCTTTCTTTAATCCACATTAATTTGATGATTTTCTTCTCTTAATTTTTGATTTTTCTCAGCTAACTCTTCCAATTTATCATCAGAATAGGCTAAAAATTTTTCAATAGTTTCAATTAAATTATCCATATTATTTTGGTAATAAATTTGGTACAGGGTAGATCGTTTCACCTGACCTTGCTAAGTAGAATTTGCCTCGAGCATATTTTTCGACATATTCTTCATTCTTTAAACGCTCTGCTAATTGTTTAGTTGAGGTCGTTTGGTCTTCTAGATCTTTATAGTCACTAGTCAATTTCACAACTTGTTCCTTACGTTCTTGTAAAGTCATGTAACTATTTACTAAATTGTAGGCTGGTAAAATAAACAATAACATGACAAAAATCAAGACAGTCCCCATGAAGCGGTTTTTCTTACGATTTTCTTCCTCTTCATAACGTTTTCGCATGTTTTCGTCATTAATATATTGATTATTCAATTGGACGACGTTAGGCTTCTCCATTTGCTTCAATCCTTGTTTCGCTTATAATTTCATACATTTTGGCAGCATCTTCTTTTTTAGTGCTGTCTTTCATTTCCAAAACACGCACTGTCAGCAATTTATTACCAAAGCGGACCTCTACTTGATCATTGATTTTCAAATCGGTAGAAGATTTTGCCAAAATACCGTTAACTTTGATGCGTCCTTTATCTGCAACCTCTTTAGCCACTGGACGTCGTTTGATAATTCGTGATACTTTAAGATATTTATCTAATCGCATATGGACTCCCTTCAAAACTGTCAATCATTTTCATTTTATCACTTTTTTTGAAAAATAGCAGAGCTAAGTAATTTTGTCACCAAAATGTTAAAAAAGAGAGCAAGGCTCTCTTGATAACATGATTATAATTAATAAACAGACTAAAATCACTTATTAAAAAATAACAGAGCAGATACAAGAGCTCCAGCAAAGAAAATGAGCCAAGCGACAATAAATAAACTGAAAACAATCCCCATCTCTTTAAAAAAGCTTGACTTGAATTTCTTCACTGGATTGAAAAAGTTAAGGATGTCTGTAAAAGTCTGTAGATTTCTGTTTTTCACTATATAGAGTACTTGAAAAATAGAATATACCCGTGGTGCTAGTTGATCTTATCAACCTTCCTGATTATCCTAAGAATCAAGATTCTCTGTACTAGGTTCAGAATTTGATACTAAACTCCCATCAAATAGTTACTCAAACTGAGATTGAAAGAGCTATATTGCTCTATAATTTAGGGTATTTTATCAACTAGCACCACGGGTAGAATATGCTACTGGAATGGCAAGTATAGATAGCACCACAGATACATTTTCCAGATCAAATAAATAGCGTGTCGGGATGACAACTGAGAAAATAAAGAAAGAAATACCACCAATAATAAGCCATTTCTTAAACTGTGACTGGTCAACCTGATGTTTCATAATATCAACATCTCCTTTATCAAGATATCAAAGCCGAAAAAACGCCAAATGAAAATAGGAGCCTAACGCAGTGTTGCCAGACACTAGGCAGGCTATCTTTTTCATTCAGCGTTTTAGGCTGGATTCAATTTATTAGATTATCTAAGGAGATATCAAAATAGGTGGCTATCAACAAGAGTGAATTGATGTCCGGATAGGTTTTTCCACGTTCCAAGGCGGTAAGTCAGAAATCTCCGATTTCGTCGACGCACCCCCGCAAGGGTGATTAGAATTTTCGCTGTGGCCGAAAGGACACAAGAAAGTTCAATCAGCTACTGTGCAGGAGATGGTTTGACGTGAAACATAGAGTTTTTCTGCCAACTCTTCCTGAGAAAGATTTTTTTCCTTTCTCAATTCAACTAATCTCTTTTCAAGTTCCATTTTTATTCTCCTTGATAATGCCAGTCTATTCTTTTAAAAAAAGTTTACCATAAAATCTCTTTGTCATGAGCGCTTTTTCTTTGTCAAAAGTCTTTGACAACTAGTTTTCTTCAGCTTTTCTTGCCTTTATTTCAGTTAGCATGGCAGCAAAATTCATGAGTTCTTCTAAAATTTCGTAGTCCTTCTTTCGACGGACATCGAAGACAATTTCGATTTTGCCTTTATTTTCACCAATTCTAGCCTTGAGATTTGTCTTAGAAATGGCTTCAAAGTAATCTTGGGTTAGATAGTATTGCAGCGAAGCTTTTTCAAAACGGATAGCTATGGCATCCTGTTTACGCTCAACTAATTCAGCAAAGGCAGCGTCCATATAATGCTTGAGCAATCCAATTTCGATGAGATAGGCTACCTGATCTGGATAGTCACCAAAACGGTCGATAAGCTCATCTTGCAGATTTTGATAATCTTGGCGATTTTCAATAGAACGAATGCGTTTGTAAATATCGATTTTTTGACGTTCATCATTGATGTAGTCATTAGGCAGATAGGCATCAATTTGTAGGTTGATTTCTGCATTGCCCTTACGTCTTGCTTGGGAAATGCCCTGCTTCTTAGCAATGGCTTCTTCAAGCAACTGAGAGTACATCTCAAATCCAACGGAGTCAATGAAACCGCTCTGCGATGCTCCCAAAATATTACCTGCCCCACGGATAGACAGGTCGCGCATGGCAATCTTAAAGCCAGAACCTAGCTCTGTAAAGCCCTTGATGGCATCCAGACGCTTTTCGGAAACTTCGGTCAGAACCTTATCAGGACGGTACATGAGGTAAGCATAGGCGATGCGGTTAGAACGGCCAACGCGACCGCGAAGTTGATAGAGAGTTGACAGTCCCATGTAGTCAGCATTCTCAATAAAGAGGGTGTTAACATTGGAAATATCTACCCCAGTTTCAATAATGGTTGTCGCAACCAAGACGTCGTAAGCCCCGTCAATAAAGTCCATAAGGGTGTTTTCCAGTTGGATATCGCTCATCTGTCCATGGACAAAACCAATGGAAGCTTCTGGAACCAACTCTTGCAGTTCGGCTACCTTCTGGTCAATGGTGTCAACGCGGTTGTAAACATAGAAAATCTGACCGCCACGGTCCATTTCACGGATAATAGCTTCGCGAACCAGACCAGGATTGGTTTCTAAAACATAGGTTTGGACAGGGTAACGATTGGTAGGTGGGGTCTCAATGACAGACAAATCACGGATTCCCAGCATAGACATGTGGAGGGTTCTTGGAATAGGTGTGGCTGTCAAGGTTAAGACATCTACCTTGGTCTTGAGCTCTTTGAGTTTTTCCTTGTGCTTAACCCCGAAACGTTGTTCCTCATCGATAACGATAAGACCTAAATCAGAAAATTCAACGTCTTTTGATAGGAGACGATGGGTTCCGATGATAATATCAACCTGACCATTTTTTAGTTTTTCTAGGGTCTCAGTTTGTTCCTTCTTGCTGCGGAAGCGGCTGAGAACATCCACGTTGACAGGATAGTTGTCAAAGCGCTCGGCAAAGTTTGCGTAATGCTGCTGAGCCAAAACAGTAGTTGGGACGAGGACAGCAACCTGTTTATGGTCATTGACAGCCTTGAAAGCAGCCCGCATGGCCACCTCTGTCTTACCAAAACCAACGTCACCAACTAAAAGGCGGTCCATCGGTTTTTCCTGTTCCATATCTAGTTTGATTTCCTTGATAGATCGGAGTTGATCTTCTGTTTCGACATAGGCAAAGTCATTGTCAAAGTCATTTTGCAAGTCATCATCAGGTGAAAAGGCAAAGCCTTTAAGCTGACTGCGCTCTGCATACAATTTCAGGAGATCATCAGCGATGTCTTCCACTTGTTTGCTGACTTTTTGTTTAGTCTTTTGGAAACGGCCATCGTTGAGTTTATTGATTTTAGGTTCTTTACCGTCAGCTGATACGTATTTGGACAAGCTCTCAATTTGCTCAACCGGAAGTGAAATGGAGGCGGCATCCTGATACTGGATGGTCAAATAGTCACGGTGAACACCCTTAATTTTAATGGTTTCAATACCCAAAAATTTACCAATACCATGGACATGGTGGACCACATAATCACCTTTTGACAGCTCATTGTAATCTTTGAGGCGCTCAGCATTAGAAATATTTGAACGACGAATTTTACGCTTGATTTTCTTATGGTAAATTTCATGCTCGGTGATGAGAACCAATTTCTCATCCGCAAAATAGAAGCCCTGAGCCAAATTGCCAACAATCAGCTGCGCTTCTTTTGCTTTTAGAGAATCTGCCTCACTGACGGGTAATTCTAGACCATACTCTTGTAAGGTTTCTTGGAGACGTTCCAGACCATGTTTGGAATCCGCTTGCACTAAAATCGTTGCTTTTGATTTCTGGTAACGATGAATTTCATCAATTAATAGCGGGAATTGGTTGAAAAACTCCTGCATGGGATATTGAGTGACATTGTGTAACTTGTCAAATTTGAGATTTCCCAATCCTTTGTGGAAATTTGAAAAGAAGCTAGCAGGTTGATAATTTCTCAGAGTTTTATAGACATCAGCAAAGTAATTGAGGCTTGACACTGCTTTACATCTTTGTAAATCTTCTGTCAAGAGGTTAGCAACCTCTAAATCAAACTTGGCATTTCTGTCCACAATCTTTTGAAAATCATCAAAGATAAGAGGGGTTCCCTTTGGAATATAATCCAGCAAAGTCCACTCTTTTTCATAAAAGAATGAGGCAAAACGTCTTATATCTTGGTGCTTAAAACCATTGCGAGTGGCAGACAAAACTTCTTCAAGATAGGCTTTTAAATCTTCCTTAGCTAGTTCAACATGATGTTCTAATTTAGACTCTGCTCTGGTAAAATCTTCTTGAGTCAAAATCATATCGTCAGCTGGTGAGACCTTAAAGCCGTCTATGTTGCCTAATGATTTTTGACTCTCAACTTCAAATTGACGGATGCCATCAATCTCATCACCAAAAAATTCAAGACGGAAAGGCAACTCTTCCGTAATTTCGTAGATATCTAAAATGTCTCCACGTTTACTGAATTGACCTGGACTGGCTACTTGAGAAACCTTCTCATAACCCAAGCTCGTTAAAAGCTTGAGCAGTTGGTCCAAATCATATTCCATTCCAATTTCAAGACGTAACTGGCTAGACTTATAGGTTTCAGGGCTTGGTAAGAGCACGCGACTGCCAACTAAACTTGTGATTAAAATTCCTGTCTTTTGGTCATCCAATAAAAAATTTAAAGCCTCTAGACGTGATAAGGATTTATCAAGAGAGGCAAAGATAAATTCTGCTGCGGCTACATCATCTGCAAAAAACTGATAAACTTTATCTTCACCGATTAGGGCAGATAAATCACTCGCCAGTTTCTCGGCCTCATTCTGTGTTGAGGTCATGATGACAATTTTCTCTTCATTAACCTGATAGGCAGAAGCCATGGCTACTGCCCGACTTGAACCTGAGAAGCCCATGACCAACTGACGGCCCAAAGTCGATAAACCTGAGTGCCAGTTTTGAATGGCTTTGCTCTGACTAAATAGATCGATAATATTCATAGCTTACCCATTAAACTTTCGCATCACTTTTTCAAAATCAGACTCTTGTAAATAGAAGTTTACAGCACTGTCAACTTTATCTAAAGTGTTTAAAATAATAATCTTTTCATCAGTTGAGAATTTGCCTAAAACATGGTTGACTACAGTCATTCCCTGCTGAGGACGACCTACGCCAATCTTAATACGATCAAACTCTTGTGTTCCAAGATGAGCAATAATAGACTTGATACCATTATGACCACCGGCAGAACCCTTTTGGCGGAAACGAATCTTGCCAACTTCCATGTCTAAATCATCATAAATGACAAGCAAATCTTCTCTATCAATGTTGAAATAAGTCAGCAAAGCTTTAACGGCAATTCCTGAATTGTTCATAAAAGTAGTTGGTTTGACGAAATAGATTTTTTCACCATTGATAAAACAAGAACCAACCTCGGCTTTAAAATTCTTATCTTCTGTAAACTTAACGTCAAGACTCTTTACAATATTGTCAACTGCCATAAAACCAACATTGTGACGTGTTTCTGTGTATTTTGAGCCTGGATTTCCCAGACCAACAATCATTTTTACCATAATTACCTTATAAAGGGACTTTTCGATTGTGGATTTTTTATAGAAACTCCAATCAGTTTGATTAGCTGCTTGAGGTTTGAGCTCTAAAATATGACATCCAGAGTTTTTATTTCTCTTTACTCATATTTTCTTGCTCGCGAGCTAAAAACATTCTAGGGAGATTTTACTCCTTAATCTCAGTCCCTTGTTTCATTCCTCTCTAGTTTTACTTTTTCTTAAACACCAAAGAGGCTGGAAAATACTTTCCAACCACTTTCTTTATTTCATTTCAATTAGACATTAAAGCGGAACTCCATAATGTCACCATCTTGGACAACATATTCTTTACCTTCTTCACGAAGACGTCCTGCTTCTTTAACAGCCTTCTCAGAGCCGTATTTAATCAAATCGTCGTAGGACATGGTCACCGCACGGATAAAGCCTCGCTCGAAGTCTGAGTGGATGATACCAGCTGCTTGAGGAGCCTTGATACCACGTTTGAAGGTCCAGGCACGTACTTCTTTCTCACCTGCTGTAAAGTAAGTCCCAAGACCAAGAAGATGATAGGCTGCTCGTGTCAATTTATCAACACCTGATTCAGTCAAGCCAATAGCTTCTAAGAATTCTTGCTTGTCTTCATCATCCAATTCTGAGATTTCTTCTTCGGCACGCGCAGAGATAACGACAACCTCTGCATTTTCTGTAGCTGCGAAGTCACGGATTTGTTTGACGTAATCGATGTCGTCTGGATCGGCAACCTTGTCCTCATCAACGTTAGCCACGTAAAGAACTGGTTTTGTTGTCAAAAGGAAAAGTTGTTTAACAATTTTTTCTTCTTCTGGTGTGAATTCTACGGTACGAGCTGATTTTCCATCTTCCAAGACTGGTTTGATTTTTTCTAAAACAGCGAATTCTGCCATAGAATCCTTGTCTTTTTGGGTACGAGCCATCTTTTCAACACGCGCATAGCGTTTATTGATTGACTCAAGGTCTGCCAAAATTAATTCCAAATTGATGGTGTCAATGTCAGCAAGCGGATCAACAAAGGCATCTTCACGCCCTTGCTCACGCATAACATTTTCATCATCAAAGGCACGAACCACATGAACGATGGCATCCACTTCTCGGATGTTGGCAAGGAATTTGTTACCAAGGCCTTCACCTTTTGAAGCCCCTTTAACGATACCTGCGATATCTGTAAATTCAAAAGTTGTTGGAACAGTCTTTTTAGGTGTGATAAGCTCAGTCAATTTTTGCAGACGCTCATCTGGTACTTCTACCATACCAACGTTAGGGTCGATAGTTGCGAAAGGATAGTTAGCCGCTTCCGCTCCTGCTTTTGTAATTGCATTAAAAAGAGTTGATTTACCAACGTTTGGCAAACCTACAATACCTGCTGTTAAAGCCATTCTTTATTTTCTCCATATATTTTATTCAATCATGACTATTATAGCAGAAAATACAAGAAAAAGCTTGCCAAGCGACAAGCAAATTCCAAAATATAAGGGTATAAGCTAGGTTTTATTAATAACTCTTTATAATCTTTTAAAATCAAAATGATAGATGTCAGTTTCGACTTACCGTAACCTAGTACCGTCTCACTTCCTCGTCTGATTTTGATTTTATTTGAGTATTAGTCTTTTTTGCCTATTACCTTTTTCATCTTACGCTCAAAGTCATGACGACTCATCATAACTACGTGGTCGCAATTGGTACAACGAATTTTTATATCTGCTCCTAGACGAGTTACTTCCCATTCATTAGCTTTTTTTCCAGTTGCTTTAATGGTACAGGCATGTGGCTTTTTCATTTCTACTAAAGAACCTAAATCGTACATGGCTAACCTCCTGATACTTTTTCTTTATTATACCACATTCCGATATGGCATAAATCCATGAAAATGAAAGTTTTTGATTCTCTAACACACAAAAAGCACAATGAAAATGGACTTACAATCTTCACTGTGCTGATTCTTACCTTTTTATAGTTTTAGTTTGTACGAACTGGTGTGATTAATTGGATAAAGTTTTCACTATCATCACCTGGTGTAAGGGTGAATGGTCTTACAGGTGAAATAAAGCGAACGACCACTGTTTCGCTCTTCAGGGCCTTCAAGGCTTCAATCAAGTAAGTTGGATTAAAGCTAATTGTTAAATCGTTTCCTGAAATGCTAAGTGTGTCTAATTCTTCGTTTACCTTACCGACTTCTGGAGAGTTAACGTGAGCTGAGACAGAATTGCCAAGGATTTCTAATTTTACAGTTCCATTTTGTGTTGCATTTGAAATTAAATGAGCACGTTCCATGGCAGAGCGCAGAGAAGCTGTTGTGAAAACAACTTCAGTTTCAAAATTACTTGTCAAAAGACGATCTGTGTCTGGGTAGTTTCCTTCCAAAAGACGTGTATAGAAGCTAATATGCTCACTTCTAAAGAGAATTTGGCTAGCAGAGAAGAAAACCTCCACCTTTTCAACATCGTCCGTAAAAACGGCTGAAAATTCGCGCAGGGACTTACTTGGAATAACAACATCAAAATCACTTGCAACATTTTCTAAAGTAATCTTACGCTGACTCATACGGTGTGAGTCTGTTGCAACAGCTTTGTATTCTTTATGGTTGCTGAGAACCATATGAACACCTGTCAAAATCGGACGACTTTCTTGTAAACTAGCAGCAAAAGCTGTTTCAGCAATGATTGATTTCAATAATTTTGTTTCAAGAACTAAAGGACTCTCAGTTGCTACTTCTTGCAATCGAGGATAGAGATCAACGTCTTTTCCTTTTAGTGTAATTTCAGATTTACCACTTGTTAAGACAACTTGATGGTGAGCAATTTCTTCAAAATCAAGAGTAACATCTGGAAGACTGGAAACAATATTGATAAAGAAATTAGCTTCTAGCAAAATTGAACCAGTTGAAGTTATCAACAAGCCAGCATTTTCATTAGATACTGGGATAGTATTTTCAATTGAGATTTGTCCATTTGAACCAGTTAGAGTGATAGCTTTATCCAAAACTACAATTTTGATTGTAGATAATACCGGAATAGCATTCTTACTTGCAATAGCACGTTTAGTGGCTGTTAATGCTTGTAAGAATAAAGCTTTATTTATTGAGAATTTTATCATGAGAACTCCTTTATTTAGTAATTATAAAAATAGTAGTAGTAGTAGGTCTTGTGGATAAGGTGGAAAAGTAAGCTAAAAACAGTATTGATACGGGATAAGAGTTGTTCACAAGTTGTGGATAACTCTATTAAAATCTAGCCTTTTATCCACAGGGTGCTATTTTATATTATTTCTAATCGTGTCAATTTCAATACGCAGGCTATCATCCTGAGCAATCATATTTTTAATCTTATTATAGGCATGCAGAACAGTTGAATGATCTCGACCACCAAATTCTTTACCAATTTTTGGAAGGCTGTTGTCGGTCATTTCACGAGTTAAAAACATGGCAACTTGACGTGCTAAAACGATATTCTGTGTTCGTTTGGTTGCCTTTATTTCTTTGACAGTTACCCCATAGAATTTACCAACTTGGCTTTGAATCTCTTCAATTGGAATAACAGTCATCTTAGGACCATCTTGTTTTCTAGCACGAATAGCTTCAGCTGCAATGTCGACAGTAATGGTTCCAACTTGCTTGAAATTGGCTACAAGACTGATATCTTTGAGCGCACCTTCCAGCTCTCGAACATTACTATTGAATTGTCCAGCTAAATAGCTAACTGTATCTGCTGGGAAAACATAGGGATATTCTTGAATTTTATCTTCTAGAATGGCCACACGGGTTTCGAAATCAGGTGGTGTAATATCTTGGATGAGTCCCCAGCCAAAGCGCGTGACAAGACGCTTTTCCAAATCGTTAAGTTGATCTGGTGTGCGGTCACTTGTCAGTACAATTTGTTTACCTGCTTTGTAAAGCGCATCAAAGGTATTGAAAAACTCCTCTTGTGTCCCAGACATACTTTGTTTAGCTAAGAATTGGATATCATCAATCAAGAGTACATCCAAATTACGGAATTCTTCTTTTAGAGAGTCCATATCTTTTAAGCGAATATGTGTGATAAATTGATTGATAAAGTTCTCTGTTGTAATGTATTTGACACGCGCTGTAGGATTATTCTCAAGAACAGTATTACCGATAGCATTCAAAATGTGAGTTTTACCGAGCCCAGGTCCTCCCCAGATAAAGAAAGGATTGTAAATGCCGCCAGGATCATTTGCTACCGCCAAAGCGGCCGCAAAAGCCCATTGATTTCCTTTACCCTGAATAAAATTATCAAAACGATACTTAGGATTCAAGTCAGAATTAACGGGCGGTAAGTTTGGTGCAGATGGAATAGTTTGATTAGGAATACTCGGATTTTCAATAGATTCTGCAGCTGCGACTTGTTCATCATCGAAAACGTAGACTACAGCAATCTCAGCATTGAAAACTTCAAAACCGGCTGTTAAGATGACCGGCTTTAGATTTTTTTCCCAAAACAATTCTTTCATTTTATCAAGATAGATTGTAGCAGTTTGATTGTCTACCTTGATTAAACGTGCGTCTAGCACAAAAAATTCATATGTAGCTTGTGTTAATTGACTTTGGGCGAGTTCCAAGATTCTATTCCAAAAAATTTGTTCATTTTCAGTCATAAAAGGTCCTCTTGTGGATAATTATAGTAACATTCTAACATAAAAAAGAAAAGTTTTCCACAAGGTTAAAAATAAAATTCACACTGTTAAAAATAGTTTTCCACAGGGTGTGGAAAAACAAAAAAAGCCTAGTAAATAGACCTTTGAAAGGGTTCAAAACTTGTGGACAATCATGAAAAGGAAAAAAAGAAATCAACAAGCTATTTTAGCTTGTTGATAATTCTGTTAAAGTCTTCATCATCAGAGAAGTGAAAAACCAATTGACCTTGACCGTCTTTTTTCTGAGAGATGGTGACAGGTAAGCCGAAAGCTTTTGAGAGCTCGCTTTCTTTATCTTTGATGAAAATATTTATTTTTTTTGATTTTGATTTTATTTTAGGTTTTTCCTTTAGGAGTTTTTCCAATTGACGAACACTGAGATTTTCATTTGAGATACGTTGAAACCAGTAATTCTGTTTTTCTTCGTCTGGTATGGTAAGAAGAAGACGCGCGTGTCCTTGAGATAGACTTCCATTTTCAATTGATCGTATTAAGAAGGTAGGGAGATTGAGTAGACGCAAAGAATTGGTGATGTAAGGGCGTGATTTCCCCATATAAGTAGCCAATTCTTCATGGGTCATTTGATTCTTATCTAAGAGTTGCTGATAGGCTTTAGCTTCCTCAATAGGATTAAGATTACTACGTTGGAGATTTTCTACGATGGCTTGCTGCATACTTTCACGATTGCTGATATCTTTGATAACAGCAGGTATCAGCTCTAAGCCTGCTCGTTCACTAGCTCGTAATCGTCTCTCGCCTGCAATCAATTCATAGCCGAAAATACTGGATGGCCTAACAATAATAGGTTGAATGAGACCATTTTCTTTGATTGATTTGGCTAATTCATCCAATTCTTCTTGATTAAATTCCAATCTTGGTTGATAGGGATTGGGAGAAATGTCCTTAAGTGGAATCAATTCTAATTTTTCGACCATATGTCCTCCAAAAAAATACCTTTACACTATTGTAAAGGTATTTTACAGGTCTTGTCAAGTTTGCAAGTGTCTTAAACAGAGTCAAGATTAATTGTTTGTTGATAGATCCTGAGTCGTTTTAGCTAATTCTATTGTTGCTGTTTTCTTATCTGTACCTCTATAGAAGGTTACTTTGATAGAATCCCCTACTGCATGACCGTAAAGAACACTTTGAAGGTCTGATGTAGATGTTACCTCTTTACCATCAATTTCTGTGATGACATCATATTTTTCAAGTTTACCATCAGCTGGCATGCTTTCTTGGACGCTTGCTACTACAACACCGCTTGTGATACTTGTTGGAATATTAAGTTGTGCAATAGCATTGGTTGATAAGTCACTTAGGGCTACCATTGAAATACCAAGTGCAGGTCGAATGACTTTACCATTAGTTTCAAGTTGATTGATAATAGTGACAACGTCATTTGCTGGAATAGCAAAGCCCATACCTTCGACAGATTCACCTGATTGGCTTGATGTAGATGAAATCTTACTTGAGTTGATTCCAATAACCTGACCTTCGATATTGATTAGGGCACCACCGGAGTTACCAGGATTGATTGCAGCATCTGTTTGAATAGCGTTTGTTGAGATGGTTTCTCCGCTCTCATTGGTAAGGGTCACAGTACGGCTTAGACTTGAGACAATCCCTTGAGTTACAGAATTGGCATATTCTGTTCCAAGAGGACTACCGATTGCAATTGCGGTTTCACCAACTGTAAGCTTATCAGAGTCTGCAAATTCTGCTACAGTAGAAATGTTTTCTGAAGAAATTTTAACAACTGCAATGTCTGAATAAGTATCTGCTCCTACGAGTTCTCCTACCACCTTACTGCCATCAGACATCATAATTTCAATTTGTTCAGCTCCATCTACAACGTGGGTATTAGTTACAAGATAGGCTGATTTTCCATCTACTTTATAAATGACACCTGATCCTTCACTATAAACAGATAATTCATTAGATGATTCTTGTCCGTCTTCTCCTCCGCCAAACATTTGCATATAGAAATCTGTGCTATTATTTGATTGAGTACGGTAATTAATGACAGATACAACTGCATCCTGTACTTTACTAACAGCTTCTGTAGTGTCAGTTGTATTCTTATATGAAACATTACTAGTGACTGCTCCAGATGAATTAGTACTGTTTCCAGTTTGCACATTAACCATGTTTAAGGCTACCAGTGCTCCAATAAGTCCAGCTAGAAATCCACCAACTAGAACGAGCAAAGGTTTGAACCATTTCTTCAATATTTTCATATTTGACCTCCAAATCTATCTATTAGCTTATCTAAAGTGACTTAATTATACCTTAAAAAAATAAAAAAAGAAATCCACAGCTTGTGGAAAACTTTTGTATTATTTGAAAATAAGTCAATAAAAATAAGGATTTTAAAGCTTTTTATCTTTATAAACATGTGGATAAGTTGTGTAATATTTGTGGATATTATGGTAGAATAACATTATGAAAGTCAAAATAATTACTGTTGGAAAACTAAAAGAAAAATACTTGAAAGATGGTATTACAGAATATGTTAAACGAATGGGACGTTTTACCAAGGTTGAACAAATTGAACTCACTGATGAAAAAACACCAGATAATGCAAGTCAAGCTGAAAATCAACGGATAATGTCCAAAGAGGCTGAACGAATTTTAGCTAAGGTTGGAGACAGAGAATTTGTTATTGCCTTAGCAATAGAAGGGGAACAGTTTCCATCTGAAAAATTCAGTAAAATTCTGTCTGATGCTACTCTTAAAGGCTACTCAGATATTACCTTTATCATTGGTGGCAGTCTTGGTCTGGCACCGGAAGTAAAAAAAAGGGCTAACCTGCTGATGAGTTTTGGTCTACTTACTTTGCCTCATCAGCTAATGAGACTAGTTTTGGCTGAGCAAATTTACCGAGCATTTATGATACAGCAAGGGAGCCCCTATCATAAATAGTCAGTCATTTAGTATCAATAATCAAGAAAAAAGGTAGCAGGGGATAGACCCCCGCTACCTTTATTTTTTGATCCCAGCAGGATTCGAACCTGCGACCGTTCGCTTAGAAGGCGAATGCTCTATCCAGCTGAGCTATGAGACCATCAGCTTATTTATTTTATCAAAATAATAGCTAATATGTCAATATAAAATGAGATTGACTTGAAATATAGGTTACCTATAGTTTATAAGGCTTCTTCGTTTTGATGTTACTACAAACTGTACTATAGATGTTAGGAGTTTTTATCCAGCCTCTTTTAATGTAGTCCTTTTGTCAAATGTTTCTTCACTGCAGTTGAAAACTGATGGCGTTTGAATTTAAGTATTAATAAATTATTTCCACTAGATTCTTTAATCAAAGTGTCTAGAACTCTTGCAGTAAAAAATTGTAAGAGGTTTCTAAATATGATAAACTGAGGCTATCTTAAAAATGATAAGGAGATGTCAGAATGATTAATTTTGGAATAATTATTGGAATAGTGCTGGTTATTTTGGCACTTGGTATTTTCTTTGCTGGTTTTGTTTCTGCTTCACCAGGTGAAATTAAGGTTATTTCAGGTCCTCGGGGTCAGCGTGTTCTTCATGGTAAAACAGGTTGGAAAATTCCAATTCTTGAACGTGTGGACTCTATGACTGCGGGAATGATTTCTGTAGATGCCCGTACTGCTGACTATGTACCAACCAATGACTATATTAATGTTAAAGTTGATGCTGCTGTCAAAGTTAAAATTGGTACTGAGCGTCCAGAATTATTCCAAGCAGCAACTCGAAACTTTCTATATAAATCATCAGAAGAGATTGCTGACGAGGTGAGAGATACCTTAGAGGGTCACTTACGTGCTATTATTGGACAAATGAAACTAGCTCAAATTGTTACTGACCGTGTCTCCTTTTCTGAAAAAGTCCAGGATAATGCGACAAAGGACCTTGAAGAAATGGGTCTGGAAATTGTAGCTTTTAATATTCAAGGATTAATTGATGACAAGGGTGTTATTGAGAATCTAGGTATTGATAATACAGAGCAAATCCGTAAAGAAGCTGCTAAGGCTAAGGCAAAAGCTCAACAAGAAATTGCCCAACAACAAGCTGAATCAGATAAACTAGCTAATGATGCACGTGTGGCAGCAGACTTGGAAATTGCTCAGAAACAAACTGAGTTGGCTAAACGTCAGGCTGCTTTGAAAGCGGAAGCCGACACAGAAACAGCCAAAGCGGACGCTGCTTATTCTATTCAACAACAAATTCAACGTAAGGATATTGAACGTGAAACCGCTGAAGCCAATATTGTTAAGCAAGAACAAGAAGCTTTGGTTAAAGAACAAGAAGTTAAGGTTCGTCGTCAAGCCCTTGAAGCTGAAATCAAGGCTCAGGCTGATGCTGAACGCTATGCTCAAGAGCAACAAGCTCAGGCTAATCTCTTTAAACGTCAAAAAGAAGTTGAGGCTGAGGCCTATGAGCGTACTCAACAGGCTCAAGCTGATAAAGAAGCCATGCTTGCTGAAGCAGAAGGTATTCGAGCTAAAGGGGAGGCAGAAGCTGCTGCTATTGCTGCTAAGCTAAGAGCCGAAGCAGAAGGTCTTGAAAAGAAAGCCGAAGCCATGGCTAAGATGAACCAGGCTGCTGTCCTTGAAATGTATTTCAATGCTTTACCGGATGTGGCGCGTGCTGTTGCTGAACCGTTGACTAAGATTGACTCTATAACCATGTACGGTGAGGGGAATTCTGCAAAGATGGTGGAAGATATTACCAAATCAATGACTCAGGTTCAAGCTGGCCTTAATGATTCTGTGGGTATTGATGTCAAACAGTTGCTCAATACCTTAGTTGGTGTAAAGGCCACTAGTCCAGTTATCGAAAATGCCGTTGAAAATGGTGTTAAGGATGCCTTGAAGTAGGAAAATAGAGTTGAATGAAGAGTTCTTATATAAGGAACAGAGGTTGGAAATAAAAACTGACTCAGTCAGTTCACAAAAAAGTCTGGGGATATACTCTTGGATCTCGGTCTTGAAGAGACTTCTTTCTCTCAACTGAAGTAGGGCAAGCCGAAAGTGACGATGTATCAAAACTCTTCAAATGACTTATAGTAGAAATGACCTCTCTAGTTAGTATAATAGGGAGGTCATTTTTGGTATAAAAAAGAGGCTCTCCAGTTGAAGAGTCCTTCGTAATTTAGTAGACCTTAGTCCAAATAACGGATTAGGGTCTTTTCTGTTAAGATATCTGAGTAAGTGTAAGATTCGACATAAGAATTGTTGATGGCACCTGGAACATCAGAGTTGTCATTGTATTCAACGATAAACAAAGATGGATAAACTTCTGTCAAACGACCGATTTTATTTTTTTCGCGTTTGCGACCATTTTCTAATGTCAATTCTACTAGTTGACCTTCGTGAGCCTTAATATCTTCTTTAATTTTTTTCATCTTAGCAACATCTGTAAATGCGTCACTCATGTTTACTTCTCCTTGTTTTAAATTATTATTTTAATGTTCTTCGAATTGGGCAATACTAGAAAACTTATTATATTCTTTTTGGAACATTAATTTAACGGTTCCACGCGCACCAGCACGGTTTTTTTCAAGAATAACTTCAATTGTATTATCTTCGATTTGTTCTTCGCTATCATCACCTTCTCTACGGTAATAATCATCACGATAAAGAAAGGCAACAATATCGGCATCTTGTTCAATAGATCCAGATTCACGGATATCTGAGAGGACAGGTCTCTTATCCTGACGTTGTTCCACGCCACGAGAGAGCTGACTAAGAGCAATTACAGGCACTTTGAGCTCTTTAGCCAAGATTTTTAATTGGCGTGAAATGTCAGAGACTTCTTGTTGACGGTTTTCAGGTCGTGTACCTGTAATCAATTGGAGGTAGTCAATAACAATCAAGCCTAGACCATCTTCAACTTCTTGTGCAAGTTTACGGGAACGGGCGCGGATTTCAGTGATTTTAATACCGGGGGTATCATCGATATAAATAGGAGCTTCTGCAAGTGCTCCTTGTGCGATAGTAACATTATTCCAGTCCTGCTCAGTCAACTGTCCTGTCCTAAGGGCATGTGAATCTACCATTCCTTCTGCTGCCAACATACGGTCAACTAGGCTTTCGGCCCCCATTTCCAGTGAGAAAATGGCTACAGGACGATTTTGCTTAGTTCCAACATTTTGTGCAATGTTCAAAACAAATGCTGTCTTACCCACCGCAGGTCGGGCAGCTAGAATAATGAGTTGATCAGGGTGTAAACCAGTTGTAATCTTATCTAAATCACGGAAACCAGTAGGGAGACCTGTAACGTCACCTTTTTGTTGGGAACGGATTTCAAGATTTTCATAGTTGACCTTTAGAACATCTGAAATTTTACGGAATCCAGTCCGATTACTGCTTTCATTGATTTGAATTAGTGCTTGTTCAGCTCCTGCCAAAATGACTTCAGAATCAGTTTCTCCATCGTAGGCTTGGTTTACACTATCTGTCAACCTTGCAATAATATTGCGCAGCATGGCCTTTTCAGAGACTATTTTAGCATAGTACTCAGCATTGGCACTGGTTGGAACAGCATTGACAAGCTCTGCTATGTAAGATAAGCCACCAATATTTTGTAAATCACCTTGGTCAGCAAGAATTGATCGAACTGTTGTCGCGTCAATTGCTTCGTTTCGATCACTTAAGCTGATCATAGCCCTAAAAATGATTTTATGGGAATGCTTGTAAAAATCATCAGGTTCAATAAATTCACGGACAGTGATTAATTTATCAGGTGAAATGAATAATGAGCCTAATACAGATTGCTCAGCTAGTACATCTTGAGGCAAAACTCTTAACTCAGATACGTCAGCCACTTGAACACCCCCTATCTAAACATTTTTTACTTAGGCTTCTTTAATATTGAGTTTGATTTCAGCTTTAACTTCTTTATGAAGTTTGACAGGGACTTCAATCAAGCCAATAGCACGAATTGGATGTGCCATCTCAATGTGACGTTTATCTAGCTTGATTCCATACTGTTTATTTAGTTCTTCAGCAATTTTCTTAGCAGTAATAGATCCGAAAGTTCGACCATCTGGCCCAACTTTCTCTGTAAACTGTACACGTGTTTCTTCTTTATCTAGTACTTCTTTAATTGCTTTTGCATCAGCAAGCAGTTCTGCTTGTGCTTTTTCTTCAGATTTTTGTTTTCCTTTCAACTCACCAATAGCTTGATTGGTAGCTTCTTTAGCAAGATTTTTTTTGATAAGGAAGTTTTGGGCATACCCTGTAGGAACTTCTTTAATTTCCCCTTTTTTTCCTTTTCCTTTAACATCTGCTAAAAAAATAACTTTCATGATTCATCCTCCGTTTTTTCTGAGAGTTCAGTTCTTATTTGTTTTACTAATATATCTTGTGCTTCTGACACAGTTTTGTCAGTAAGTTGACAGGCAGCAAAGTTAAAGTGACCACCGCCACCTAGGGTTTCCATGATACGCTGAACATTCATTTTACTGCGACTGCGTGCAGAAATGGCCACAGTATGAGATGGTGTGCGACTAATAACAAAGGCTGCTTCGATACCGGCCATTGTCAACATGGTGTCAGCTGCTTTACTTGAAACAACATTACTATATACAGCATTTTCAGCACCTGAAGCAACGATGATCTTGTCGGAAATCTTTTGCCCCCTCAAGATAAGCTCATTAATTAATCGATATTCATCAAAGTCTGTTGCTGAGATATTTTGAATCTCTAGGCTATCACTTCCTAGAGAGCGTAAATAGCTTGCAACGTCAAACGTACGACTAGTAACGCTAGCTGTAAAGTTTTTAGTGTCCAACATAATACCGGCCATTAAGATGCTAGCTTGTGTTCGGCTTAGTCGAGTTTTAGCAGATTGAAATTGGATCAATTCTGTGACAAGCTCACTAGCACTGCTAGCTCCACTTTCGATAAAGGTCAGCACAGCATTTTCAGGAAAATCTTCATCACGTCTATGGTGGTCGACAACAATGACATCTGTAAACATACTGTAAAGCTCACGGGATAAAGTTAAACCAATTTTTGAGTGGTCAACCATAATCAATAAAGAATGTGGAGTCACTAGTTCTTTGGCTCTTGTATCCGTAATCAAACGAGTGTTTTTATCAGCTTTGATACGCTCGATAGCTCTTGTGACATCAGGACTCATTTCATCAGGATTATAGATAGCATAGGCGTTATCAATTAAATTGCTAGCAAAAAATTGCATACCGATGGTTGCTCCAAGCGCATCCATATCCAAATTACGATGTCCAATAACAAAAACATTATCAACCGTTTTGATTCGGTCAGAAATAGCTGTCATCATTGCTCGAGTACGAGTTCTAGAACGTTTAATGGTTGAAGCAGATCCTCCACCAAAGTACATGGTCTTCTTGTGTTCTTCATTTTCTCGAATAACAGCTTGATCTCCCCCTCTAACAAGGGCAATATTCAAGTTTTCTAAGGCAACTTGACCAATTTGTTTATGGTTGTCTTCTCCAAAGGAAATTCCCATACTCATTGTCAAAGGAAGCTCACGTTCTTTTGATTTGTTACGGAATACTTCTAAAATATCAAACTTAGCCTCAATTAAGTCGCTGAGCACAGCATAATCTGTGAAGAAATAGTAGCGATCCATGTTGACACGACGATAAAAGATATTCTTAGATTGAGCAAAATCTGACATAAAGCTAGCCACAAAACTATTGATTTGTGAAACTTCTGCATCAGACAAATCATCCGTGACCTCATCGTAGTTGTCAATGGAGATAATACCGATTACAGGTCTTAGAAAAGTGATATCTTCTCTTTCACGATTTCCCATAAAGCCATCAAAGAAATAAAAAATTCCTGATGATAAATCAAGGTAGGAAGAGTATTTATTGCCACCTATTTCGAAGCTTTGACTGGCAGAACCATCACGTTTTGAGCGAATAATTTCCTGAACAAATTTCTCTTCGAAATCCCCATTTTCATTAGTGAAAATGAGTTCAGCGTATGGATTAAACCATTCAACATCATTACTCTCTTCATCAAATTGGATAACACCGACAGGCATTTTTTCCAATAAATGCTTTAAACTAAGCTCAGTTTGATTATTTAAGAGCTCTATTTGTTCCAACTCAGAAATTTCATAGTTTTCTTTTTGGTAATAAAGCAGTGCAACCAAAGCTGATAAGACTAAGAAAATGAGCATGATAAGTATAGTTTGAGACTCCAGTAATCGGACAGCTATCGCTAATATCCCAAATAAAATTAAACCAATTAAAACCAAGTGTATGGTTTCAAAACGAAATCTTTTCATTGATTAACCTCTTAGCTAACCATTATACCATAAAATACCTTTAAAACATAGGATTTACCCACTTTCAAAGATAGATAGCTGATTAAGTTTTTGGACTTTACAGAGCTTAAATTTTACCTAAAAATGATTAATTATGCCTTATTTGAACAGTTATTTATTTAATAAAAGTGATTTGTCTTTACTCTATTGACAATAAAAACAATTAAGGGACTGTGATTGAGCACAGCCTCTTAATTGTTTAAAAAGTGATTTATAAAGCTTTCTTACTAGCTTTTTGTTTTCCTTCTAAGTAGACCATGAGAATGCTAATATCTGCAGGGTTAACACCAGAGATACGACTAGCTTGGCCGATAGTTTCAGGATTAATTTTCTTGAATTTTTGACGCGCTTCAGTAGCAATTGAGTCAATATCATCCCAGTCGATAGTTGAAGGAATACGTTTTTCTTCCATACGCTTCATTTTTGCGACTTGATCAAGTGCTTTATTGATATAACCTTCATACTTAATTTCAGTTTCAAGGAGTTCAATAACTTTAGCATCTAAATCTTCAGCTGCAGGACCTACAAAACTAGTTGCAACATCATAAGAAATTTCAGGACGACGCATGAACTCTTTGGCTGAAAGGGCATCTGTTAGTGGTTTAAAGCCTAGTGCTTCAATTCGGTCATTGGTTTCTTTAACAGGTTTGAGTTTGATTTTTTCAAGGCGTGTCAACTCACTGTCAAATTGATTTTTACGAATTTGGAAATGAAGATAGCGTTCATCATCAACAAGACCAACTTTACGACCAATCTCAGTCAATCTCATATCTGCATTATCATGGCGAAGAATGAGACGGTATTCTGCGCGGGAAGTCAAGAGACGGTAAGGTTCAAGGGTTCCTTTAGTTACCAAGTCATCAATCATAACCCCGATATAGGCATCACTACGTTTTAAGATTAATTCAGGCTTACCTTGAACTTTGAGGGCAGCATTGATACCAGCAACAAGTCCTTGGCCAGCAGCTTCTTCATAACCAGAAGTACCATTGGTTTGTCCTGCTGTAAAGAGACCAGAAATTTTCTTAGTTTCAAGGGTTGCACGGAGCTGGTGAGGAAGAACAATATCATACTCAATAGCATAACCTGTTCTCATCATTTCAGCATTTTCAAGCCCTTTGATTGAATGAATGAGGTCTTTTTGAACGTCCTCAGGGAGACTTGTTGACAAACCTTGGACGTAAACTTCTTCAGTGTCACGGCCTTCAGGTTCAAGGAAGAGTTGGTGACGTTCTTTGTCAGCGAAGCGGACAATTTTATCTTCAATCGATGGACAATAACGAGGTCCTACCCCCTTAACAATACCAGAGAACATTGGTGCACGATGAAGATTTTTATTGATAATATCATGGCTAGATTGATTGGTGTAGGTCAACCAGCAAGGAATTTGGTCTTGAAGGTAATCTTCATCTTTAGACATGAATGAGAAATGATTTGGTTTGTCATCACCGGGTTGAATCTCAGTTGCTTCATAGTTGATTGAGTTAGCTTTGATACGAGGAGGTGTCCCTGTCTTGAAACGACCAATTTCAAGCCCTAGTTCTTTCAAATTATCTGCAAGTCCGATAGAAGCTAAGCTATTATTTGGCCCTGAAGAATATTTGAGTTCACCTAAGATGATTTCACCTCGAAGAGCAGTTCCGGTTGTTACGACAACTGACTTGGCAGCATATTTTTGGTCAGTAACCGTACGAATACCGATAACCTTACCATCTTCAACTAAGATTTCTTCAACCAATGATTGGCGAAGTGTCAAGTTTTCTTGTTGCTCAACGGTGTGTTTCATGGTGCGTGCGTAAAGAGCCTTGTCTGCTTGAGCACGAAGGGCACGAACTGCAGGTCCTTTACCAGTATTGAGCATTTTCATTTGAATGTAGGTTTTGTCAATGTTTTTACCCATCTCCCCACCCAGAGCATCAATTTCGCGAACTACAATTCCCTTAGCAGATCCACCAATAGAAGGATTACAAGGCATGAAGGCCAACATCTCTAAGTTAATGGTTACCAACAAAGTTTTACAGCCCATTCGGCTGGCAGCTAGACTGGCTTCTACACCGGCATGTCCGGCACCGATTACGATAACGTCATAGCTTTCTGAAAAGTTGTGTGTCATTTTATTCTTCTCCATCTTTATTTACAAAATGTTTGATTTGGCCATCCCAATTTTTAAGCGCAGTTTTTAGAAAGCTTGGTTTAATCTCAAAGTCCTCTAGCTTATCTAAGGCTATCCACTCACAGGGATACTGATTATCGCCTTCAAGCATGAAAGGAGGAATTTCTTGAAGAGGATTTAGGATATAGTGAAATTCGATATTGTGATAATTGACATCTTTAACGGTGAAGTAATTCTCAACTACAAAAGCCAAATGTGTCACTGCAGCATCAATCCCTAATTCTTCCTTAGTTTCACGAATAGCAGCCTGAGAACTTGTCTCATTGACTTCAACAGCCCCACCAATTGTATGATAACCATCACTTCGTTTGCTTAAACAGATTTTATTGTTTTTGATGATTAAAGCTGTCGCTCTGACACCAAAAGTTTGTTTGTCAAGTTTGGTTCTAAAATCCATGTGACCTCCATAACTGCACAAAAAACAGCCAAAACCCTCGAAAATTGCACGCCAAAAAGCGCACAATTCTCATGAGCTTTGACCATCATGATTATTGTTAAAATTAGTTTAGCAAATTAAGGTTTAAAGGTCAATCTTTGTAGTTCTGTTTTTCTGGAATAACCCCGCGAACACCACCAGCTGGGTTTGCCATATCGCCCGCATATCTTGGAATTAAATGGACGTGACAATGAAAGACTGTTTGACCAGCTTCTAAGCCACAATTAGCTCCAATATTGTAAGCATCTGGCTTGTAAAGATTATCCAAGTATCCTTTACAGAGCCCCAGCAAATCATCCATGGCTAACTTTTCTTCTGAAGTCAGCTCAAAATAATCTTGGGCATGACGCTTTGGAACAAGCAAGACATGTCCTTTAGAAACTGGATTTTTGTCAAAAAAGGCCAGAGCTAAATCATTTTCAATTATAGGGTTTTGTATATTACAGAAAATACATGAAACCATACTTAACCTCTAACTATTAGATATACTGACAAGCTACTCCATCTTTGTAAGCCATATCGATAATACCACCACCAAGACATTCTTGACCATCGTAAAAGACAACAGCTTGTCCAGGTGTGATAGCGCGTTGAGGCTGGTCAAAGATGACTTCAGCTTTATCACCTTTCACCTTGACAGTTACTTTACTATCTGGTTGACGGTAACGGAATTTAGCAGTACATTCAAGCGTGAATTCTTCAGGCATATCACGTGTAAAGTGGATGACAGAAGCGTCAAGCGAAGTTGACATCAATGATTCATGGTGGAAACCTTGTCCAACATAAAGAATGTTTTGTGATAGGTCTTTACCAACAACAAACCAAGGTTGGTTATCCCCACCGTGTTGTCCACCGATACCGAGACCACCACGTTGACCGATTGTATAGTACATGAGACCTGCGTGTTCACCCATGTCTTTACCATCAACAGTCATCATACGTCCTTTTTGAGCAGGCAAGTATTGGCTGAGGAACTCTTTGAAATTCTTTTCGCCGATAAAGCAGATGCCAGTTGAATCTTTTTTCTTAGCAGTTGCAAGTCCTGCGCGCTCTGCTATTTCCCTAACTTCTGACTTTTGCAAATGGCCAAGTGGGAACATTGTTTTTTGCAGTTGTTCTTGAGACAATTGGCTCAAGAAATAAGTTTGATCTTTATTGTTATCGGCACCGCGCAACATGTGTACAGTGCCGTCTTCATCACGTTTAACTTGAGCGTAATGACCTGTCGCTACGTAATCAGCACCAAGAGTCATAGCGTAGTCAAGAAAGGCTTTAAACTTGATTTCCTTGTTACACATAACATCTGGATTTGGTGTGCGTCCCGCACGGTATTCCGCTAAGAAATACTCAAATACGCGGTCCCAGTACTCTTTTTCGAAGTTTACAGAGTAGTAAGGGATACCAATTTGGTCAGCTACTGCAGCTACATCTTTATAATCTTCGGTTGCCGTACAGACACCGAATTCGTCTGTGTCATCCCAGTTCTTCATGAAGACGCCAATAACGTCATAACCTTGCTCCTTTAAAAGAAGAGCTGTTACAGACGAATCAACGCCCCCACTCATACCAACGACAACACGTGTTTTTGAATTATCAACCATAGATAACTCCTCCCATCAAATTAAAGATACTTAGGGCGTTAAAAATCCGATAGAAAAATAGGAAACCCAGAAAATCCTGATTTTCTGAAGGGGTTTATCTTTTTTCCGAGGATTTAGCCCGAGTTCAATTGTTTAACATAGACTTGAAGGGTCTAGTTCTCAAATATCGATTTGAAGGTCGAATTTGATTGCGTGAATCCACGCGAAAACTATTATAACATGAATTTGCATTAATGGAAGAAAAAGACGCGCTGTTTACGTTTTCTTTGCTATAATAGGGATGCAGAAATTCACTTAAGGAGTTCATATGAATCATTTAAAATTCCAATCTGTTTTTGATATCATCGGACCTGTCATGATTGGACCCTCTTCAAGCCATACAGCGGGTGCTGTACGCATTGGTAAAATTGTAAACTCAATTTTTGGAGATATACCCGAGGAAGTGACCTTTCATCTCTTTAACTCCTTTGCAAAAACATATCAGGGACATGGGACAGATAAGGCCTTGGTAGCAGGGATTTTAGGAATGGATACGGATAATCCAGATATCAAAGATTCTCTAGAGATTGCCCACCAAAAAGGTATCCGTATTTACTGGGATATTCTAAAAGACAGCAATGCACCTCATCCCAATACGGCCAAGATTACGGTTAAAAAAGGGCAGAAAAGTATGAGCATTACAGGGGTGTCAATTGGAGGTGGTAACATTGAGGTCACAGAGCTTAATGGCTTCTCTGTCTCTCTCAAAATGAACACACCCACCCTGATTATTGTCCATCAAGATATCCCTGGAATGATTGCTAAGGTCACAGATATTCTCTCGGACTATCACATTAACATAGCACAAATGAATGTGACTCGAGAACGCGCAGGAGAAAAGGCCATTATGATTATCGAGGTAGATTCACGAGATTGTCAAGATGCTGTCAACCGAATTAAGGAAATCCCTCATCTCCACAATGTTAACTTTTTTGATTAGAAAGGATTGGCATGTTTTATACAATTAAAGAATTAGTTGAACAAGCTGATAGTCGCTTTGATGGTAACATAGCAGAGCTTATGATTGAGACAGAGATTGAACTCACAGGGCGTAGTCGAGAAGAAATTCTCTATATTATGTCACGAAATCTAGAAGTCATGAAAGCTTCAGTTGTCAATGGCTTGACAGAGAGTAAATCCATTAGTGGTCTAACTGGTGGTGATGCTGTCAAGATGGATCAGTATTTAAAGTCAGGGAAGACCTTATCGGATAAAACAGTCCTGACTGCTGTTCGTAATGCCATGGCTGTAAATGAGCTTAATGCCAAAATGGGCTTAGTCTGTGCTACTCCAACAGCAGGCAGTGCGGGTTGCTTACCAGCAGTCTTGTCAACGGCCATTGACAAGTTACATTTATCTGAAAAAGAACAAGTAGACTTTCTCTTTACAGCTGGAGCTTTCGGTTTAGTTATCGGAAATAATGCTTCGATTTCTGGAGCAGAGGGAGGTTGTCAAGCTGAAGTTGGTTCAGCTTCTGCTATGGGAGCTGCAGCTTTGGTTAAGGCAGCTGGTGGGACAGCCTTTGAAGCTAGTCAGGCTGTTGCCTTTGTTATTAAAAATCTTCTTGGTTTAATATGTGATCCAGTTGCCGGCTTAGTTGAGGTACCTTGTGTTAAGCGTAATGCCCTTGGTGCAAGTTTTGCCTTGGTTGCTGCGGATATGGCTCTTGCAGGCATTTCTTCTCAAATTCCAGTTGATGAAGTTATTGACGCCATGTATCAGGTAGGTGCAAGCTTACCTACGGCTTTTCGTGAGACTGCTGAAGGAGGCCTTGCGGCAACTCCAACAGGACGACGACTCAGCCAAGAGATTTTTGGTCACTAGCCTAGTTTGGAATAGTTGAATTTCCTCTATCAGCTCTATACCAAACAAGATTTATTTCCACTAATTGACATTCTTGTCAATTAGTATTTAAATACTTTGGTATCTGACTAGAATATTTCTTGTTAACGAACAGCCCAATTATTGAATTATTACATTATGGTGTAAAACAATCTATACAATATATTTACAGGAGATTGATTTGAAATCTATTCTATTTGATCTTGATGGTACCTTGGTTGATTCTAGTCCAGGTATCAAAGCAGCCTTCCGTTATGCTTTTAAATCTTTACAGTTACCTTTACCAGACGATGACACCTTGTCAACTTTTATAGGTCCTCCATTGGAGACAACTTTTGGAAAGTATTTTGAGGATAGCTCAGCTATTTCCAATGCCATTCAAACCTACCGTGACTCCTATGACAGTGAGGGAGTTCATAAAACTTCCCTTTATCCAGATATAGAAGAGATGTTAAGAGATCTAAGTGCTAGCGGATATGATCTGTACATAACTACTAGCAAGAATGAGCCCATGGCAATTGTGATGCTGACTGAACTTGGAATTATTAAATACTTTAAAGCAGTCTATGGAGCTAGACCAAATTGTTATCATAAGGCTGATTTAATAAGGACTTGCTTGACAGAAAATCAGATAAATCAGTCTTATGCTTTGATTATTGGAGATACGAGCTTTGACATCATTGGTGGAAAAACTGCTGGAATTAAGACTCTAGGTGTAACCTGGGGATTTGGTTTACAGCATGATTTACAAGCAAGTGGGGCTGATGCTATTTGTCATTCTCCTAAAGACATCAAAAAAATCCTTAAGTCACTATAATGTGATTTAAGGATTTTTAATATTTAAAAGCTAACTCTTAGTAACCCCAAGCGGACAAACCTTGAGCATTATATGCGTTGATTGCAGCATTCACTTGATCTTCAACTGTTGCAGTTGATCCCCAACCTGGCATGGTTTGGAAAAGCCCTGAAGCACCAGATGCATTAGCTGCCGATGGATCTCCATTTGATTCACGAGCAATAATGCTTTCCCAAGTTGATTGAGGAACACCGGTTGCTGCTGCCATTTGTGCCGCTGCATCAGAACCAATAGCACCCGCAGTATTACCATTACTTAGTGTAATGTTTGCTTGGGCAGGTGTATATGCTGTAGTAGTTGCAGCTGGTTGAGTATAATAATATGTTGTTTCTGTATAGACAGGTTGCTCAGCAACGACTGTATCTGTGTAAGCTACAACTGTTGGTTCTTCACTGACAGCAATGTTAGTTTCTTCAATAGTCTCATTTTCAGTAGCTTCTTCAGAGCTTTCTGTACTTGAATGACTTGTTTCAACTTTTTCTGTAGTGCTGTCTTTAGTAACTTCTTGCGATGAAGAAGTTGATGTTTCTTTTGTTACTTTTACTTCTGATTTAGTTTCGAATGACTCAGTATTGACATTAGTTGTTGAAAAGACAAAAACTGAAGCAATAAGGCTTGAGATTAGAACAAGACTTAGCAAAGTCGTGATGACTTGTTTTTGACGTTTAGATTTTGCAATTCTGCTGAATTTCATAAATTACCTCACGTTATTTTACAGTCTATATCATAACTCTTTATTATTACTTTCATATGTAGGTTTTATTAAAAATATTACAAGAAAGTTGAGATTTAAGGTATTCTGTAAACTTGTTGACAGTTATTGTAAATGTATTTTAGTTAATGCGTTTACAATAAAAACCTTGATGTTATCAAGGTTTGAGCGATTTTTAATACCAACCGTTTACATTCCAGAAAGCTAGTGCAGCTGACCATGAACCGTAACGATTTGTTACGTAAGCGTCAGCAACTCTTTCTTGGTTCTCTGGAGATAAGTCACCATTTAAATAAGAAAGTGTTAATTGGTAGCGACCATAGTATTGGCCATTTTGAGCAGTATAGCTTCCACTTGACTCACGTTGGGCAATGACTTCTTTTGCTGCAGCATCACTTGCACTAAGGCTAGAAGTTGATGTTGTTGATGTTGTCACTGTTGTTGATGTTGTTGTCACTGATTCAGTCTCTACCTTAGTTTCAGTACTTACTGTTGTACTATTATTAATGTTTAGAACTTGACCGACACTAATCAAATTAATATTTGAAATCTTATTTTCTGAAGCGACCTGTTCAACAGTTGTTTGATATTTATTTGCAATAGCAGATAAAGTATCTCCTGACTGAACTGTGTAAGAATCAGCCTTAACAAAAAGAGGAAGAGATAGACTAGTTACAATAGCCGCTAGGGTAAGCCCTGCTTTCAGTAATCCGAGTTGTTTATTTTTTGGTGTTTCAATAAGCATAATATGCCTCATTTCTTTCAAATTTGTATATCTTATCTTACCCTCTTTATGTTACTCGGATTTTGGAATATGATTAAAAATATTACAGTATGATTGACATAAAATAAAGAAAACGCCTACAGAATAGGCGTTTAAGGGTTCTTTAAGAAAAATAGCAGAGCTCCAAGAGCAATTACTGATAAAAGTGCTAAGTTATCTTTGAGTGTCCATTTTAGTCTGCGGTACTTAGTACGCCCATCTCCACCTTGATAACCCCTTGCTTCCATAGCAATTGCTAGAGCATCAGCCCGCTTAAAGCTAGAAGCAAATAGGGGAATCAAAATTGGGATGATTGATTTTACTTTTTGAACTAAGTTGCCTTCACCAAAGTCTACCCCCCGAGCTCTTTGAGCATTCATGATACGTGTTGTATCATCCATTAGTGTTGGCACGAAACGAAGACTGAGTGATAACATGAGTCCAATTTCATGAGCAGGAACTTTGAATACTTCAAAAGGTTTTAATAAGGATTCAACAGCATCCGCGAGGCTTAGTGGGGTTGTTGTCAAAGTGAGAAGTGTTGAAAATAGAATGATAAGAAGGAAGCGCATGAAAATTAAGGCTGCCTGACTAAGTCCAAAACTTGTAATTCTGATAATCCAAATTTGTAAAATAATTTCTCCACCTTGCGTAAAAAGCATCTGGAATATAGTTGTAAAGAGGATAATTCCAATCATTGGTTTAACACCGTTGATAAAGAAACTCAATTTTACTTGTGAAAGTAAGATTACTACTAGAGTAAAGGCTAACATCAATAGATTTGTTACTAAATTATTAGCCCAGAAGATAATAATGATATAAAGTACCATTGCTAGCAACTTACTGCGTGGATCCAAACGGTGTATGAGTGAATTTCCTGGAATATATCGGCCAAGTATTAGTTTATCCATGCTTTAATACCTCCACGAATTCCTCAGTTGTAATAGGGAGACGCTCCAGTTGAAAGCCACGTTTACGAAGATTTTGAGCAAATTTTGTAATTTTTGGAACTCCTAACTGCTTACTTTCAAGCAGGTCAACATTTTGAAAAATATCAGAAGGTTTTCCTGATAAAATTAGTTTTCCTGTCTCTAATACGTTGACATAATCAGCATAATCAGCCACATCATCCATTAAATGTGTTACTAAAACAATAGTCATGCCTGATTGATGTAATTCTTTGAATAGCGTCATTAGTTCTCGACGCCCTTTGGGATCTAATCCAGCCGTTGGTTCATCTAAAACGAGGATATTTGGTTCCATTGCTAGGATACCGGCAATGGCCACACGACGCATTTGTCCACCAGAAAGTTCAAAGGGATTCTTATCAAAAAATTCTTCTGAAATTCCGACCATTGCTAATTTTTCACGCGCTAATTCTTCAGCTCTTTCCTTAGAAACACCAAAATTTTGAGGTCCAAAAGCTACATCTTTTAATACTGTTTCTTCAAAAAGTTGACTTTCTGGAAATTGAAAAACCAATCCAACTTTTTTTCGTACCAATTTGATGTCTTTGTTTTTGGAACCTGCTGTGATAGCCATATCATCAACATAAACAGTTCCCTGTGTTGGCACGTTAAGCCCATTAAGTAGCTGCATGATAGTTGATTTTCCTGAACCAGTATGACCAATGAAAGCAGTGTATGAGCCATCTGCAATAGTCAAATCAATATCAAATAGGGCCTTGCCTTCAAATGGTGTGCCTTTTTGGTAGGTATAATTTACGCCTTCGAGAGTAATTCCCATAACTGTTCTTCTAGTTCCTTTTCTGTAAGATAGTCGTCTTTTATGTTGATTCCATCCGTTCTTAGCAGTTTAATGAGGTTGGCAGTAAAGGGAATGTCTAAGCCTAAAGCTAGCAATTCCTCACCTCTTGCAAATAATTCTCTTGGAGTTGAGCTGGATTCTACTTGACCATTCTTCATGACTAGAACACGATCACTCAATGCCACTTCATCCAAATCATGTGTGATTGAAATGACCGTCATTCCATATTGATCACGAATTGCTTTCATTGTTTTAATGAGTTCAAGACGACCTTCAGGATCAAGCATACTGGTTGCTTCATCTAAAATAATGATATTTGGACGCATGGCTACAGCGCCAGCAATTGCAATGCGTTGTTTTTGCCCGCCAGACAAGCGTGCTGGCTCACGTTCTGCAAAAGCGGTCATGCCAACAAGCTCTAAAGCTTCTTTTACTCGGATTTGCATTTCTTCTAAAGGAACACCTTTATTTTCCAAGCCAAAGGCCACATCATCTTCTACTGTTGCACCAACAAATTGATTATCTGGATTTTGGAAAACCATACCGATTTTATGACGAACATCCCAAACATTATCTTCTGTCAGTTCTTGACCTTCAATATAGATTTTCCCTGATTCGGCTTCTAGGAGCCCGTCAATCAAACGAACAGTCGTTGATTTCCCAGAACCATTATGTCCAATAATAGATAACCATTCCCCTTGTTTCACGTGAAACGAAACACCATTTAGAGTGTAATGCTCTTGTTCTTGGTCGTATTTAAATTTTAAATCTCTAACTTCAATACTATTTGTCATTTAAATGTATCCTTAAAGAGGAAGCTTGCTCCTTTGAAATAATCATATCCAGAATAAATTGTAAAGATTAAAGCTACATAGAGTAAGATATTTCCAATTAGGGCCCAGTGGAAAAGCAAAAAGATGATTGAAAACATCTGTGTAAATGTCTTGATTTTTCCAGGCATAGCAGCAGCTAAAACTTCACCACCCTGTTCAACAAGAAGAAGACGTAGACCAGTAACAGCCAATTCGCGACAGATGATAATAGCTGAAACCCACGCTGGTACCATACCAAGTTCTACTAACATAATAAAAGCGGTCATGACAAGCATCTTATCGGCAAGTGGGTCAGCAAATTTTCCGAAGTTTGTTACAACTTTCCATTTACGTGCTAAATAGCCATCGAGATAATCTGTAAAACTCGCAGCTGCAAAAATAAGAGAGGCAACAATATGACCAGTCTGGCTATTCCAGAAACAAAGGATAAGGATGAAGAGGGGAATCATAAAAATACGCCCGAGAGTTAGTAAATTAGGGATATTTTCTTTCTTTTTAAAATCAATTTTATTCATTTTATTTTCCTACTTTATTGTAATTGTGACATAGCTAATAGCAGTAGAGGTTAAACCAGATAAATCAACTTTCTGGTTGTTGATGGTTACAGTAACTCCTTCGGTTACTCCCAGTGTAATGAGAGATGAAGTAGCATCTGCTAGGAGCTTGGTAGTGTAACTGTTTGTCTCGGTTGATGAAAGAAGTAAGCCTTCACTCCCAGCCTCAGTGTTTGTGACAGAGACCCAGCTACTCTCAGCACCAGATAAACTCACCGTTATTTCAATAGTTTCAGGTGCATTTTCAACAGTAACTTGAAGTTGATCACCGTTGGCTTCAGATGATAATGTCATAGCAGTTGGTTCACTGCTTGAAGAGTTAGTCTCAGAAGATGTTGACGATGACTCTTGACTGCTTTCAGATTGGCTACTTTGCCGAGAAACTAGTGAATAGCTAGTTTTTGTTTCTTGTTTTTCAAGATTCATTTGTTGCCAAACGATGTAGAATACAAAGCTTAAAATGGCCATGGTCAGAAGAGTCAGTACGAATAATGGTAAAAATGATGTACGGTCATCTCTTTTCTCATGTCGATTATAGCGACTGCTTCGACTTGCTAAGACTGGAACTTCTGATTGAACTTCTTCTTCAACCTTCAGACTTTCCACTTCTGCTTTTTTCTCATCATTAGGGGAAATAGCAGAGCTTTTAGCAGTTTGTTGTAAATCTTCTTCTTTTTGTTTTTTCTCAGTATCTTCTTGTTGCTGAGAGGCAAGTAATTCTTCAACAGTTAAACCGACTGCCTTGGCGTATTCAGAAAAGTATACATCGGCCTTATCTTTAGGAATAATACCAAATTGATCTAATTCCATAGCAAGCAAGTAGTGCTGAGGAACTTTACTTAAGCTCGCAACGTCCTCAAGTGTTAGCTGTTTTTGGACACGTGCTTCCCTTAAAAGATTACCAATACTAAGATCACTCATGCTGACTCCTCAAAATAATATAATCCACTCCATTATAACAAAAAAGGGCAAAGTTTTCGATTATTTTGGGAAGATTGTAAAATCACTCACTTCAGCAGTTGCCAAGAATTGTTTTCCTATCTCAACGGTATCTGTTAAGCTTAAATGTTCAAGAATTTGAGGAATATCAAAATAATTTTCGGTGTCTGTCAAATAAGTCATAAATTGGCTAGCTAGATGATTAACAGAATCTAGACTTCTCATAAAGTCACCGTATAATTCTTTTTTGACCAATTCAAAGTGCTTCTCATTGATATCAGATGATTTGTCTAATTTTTTAATTAGTTGACGAATTTTATTAGACATTGCAATTGGCTCAAGAGTATCAGCTGAAAAAATGATAAATTGAAAATTAGGCTGCACTTCTATTTCAATATCAAAGGAATCATCAATATGACCACCTTCGTACCATGTCTGATAAGTCTCAGAGGTCCATCCTAAAAGCATGGCAAATAGAAGTCTTAGGGCAATCTTTTGTCGAAGTAGGGACATATCAGATGTAGGTTCTTCTCCGCGATATCCTACTGCGAGCTTTGGTTGAGCAACATCCATACGAATAGATTGTGTTTTCAAAACAGGAAGAGTATTGAGTTTTTCTCTTGTTACAAGTCCAACAGTGTCAGTTTTCAACCGCTTTTGGGTTTGTTCTACTTGTTGGAGAATCATATCTTCATCAATATCACCAACAACAAGCAAGGTCATATTTCGAGGATGATAAAAATAGCGATGATTTTCTCGTAAATCTTCGACGGTGATCTGCTGAATACTTTCTTTTGTGCCAGCAATATCCTCAGCTAGTGGAGTTTCAGGATAAAGATTACTAAGAATACCCTGATAGAGACGATAATCAGACTCATCCTGATACATATCGATTTCCTGACCGATGATTTCTTTTTCTTTTTGGATGGAATCTTCGTCAAAATGTGTTTCACTTAAGAACTCTTGCAGTAAATCAAGACTTTCTGAGATTGATTCAGTTGTTGAAAAAAAGAAAGATGTTTTATCAAAACCAGTATAGGCATTAGCATCAGCACCGAGATTTGTAAATAAAATGGCTGCATCTTTATTATTGGCTAATTCAAAAAGTTTGTGCTCAAGAAAATGTGCAATACCTTCAGGATATTTTTTTACTTGTCCGTCAGCATCTGTAAACGTAGTGTCAAGAGAGCCGAAATGACTTGTCAACATACAAGTTGTTTCCTTAAAGCCATGTTTAGGAATTATTATAAGACGTAAGCCATTTTCTAAATGAATGTAAGATATTTCTTCATCAATACGAGGAAATTGATGCTTTACAATTTGTGACATTTATTCTCCTTCTAAAAAATAGAGTGCTTGTAATTTGACTTTAGTAGCAACTTTTACGATATCAGCTTTAGAAACCTTCTCAATGTTTGATACCCAAAGTTCAGTACTGACATTCTTTTTGAAATGGTAGTCATTATAGGCTTTCTCGATTAAGACTTTAGGATTGTCTGCAGCAGCAAGTGCATTTGTGATAAGCATCTTTTTAGTTTGTTTGATGAGCTGACCAGAGAAGCGACCCAATCTAATATCTGAGAACTGCTTATTAATTAATTGAAGGACGAGATTGCGATTTTTCTTGTCAATGCCAGCGTAAACCTTGAGTAAACCTGTCAAACTATCTATCTGACTTCCAATTGTGTATGCCAAGCCCTCTTTCTCTCTCAGTTCAGTAAAGAGCTTTGAGTGAGCGAATGCCCCCATTAAACCATTGAAAACAACCAATGCATAATAGTCTGAATCATAGTAAGAAATTGGATGAGAATAAGCCAACTGTAAGATTGATTGTGTCACAGGACGGTGTTCAATCCTTTCTTTAGTCACATTTTGGTATGGCTGCTGATAGAAGAATCGTAAGGATTTTGTTCGATTTTCTAAGGGGAGTTGATTCATTAATTGCACGACTCGGTAGTCATCATATTCTCCCAAAACAAAGATATCAATTTGATCTTTATGGAGCATCTGTTGAAACTCTTGGTAGGCAGTATAAGAATTTTCAGCTTCGACGAGTTCTACTTGACCATATTTTGAAATCTTTAGATTTGGATTATCAAAATAAATAGCTTTCAGAGCTAAATCACTACTGTAGAAACTGTCTTCTTTGTCTGCTTCGAGATAGTTAATAAAATTTGCTTTTTCAACATCGAATACTTTTGTTTGGTACTGAGCGATTGCAACTAGTGGAGAAAAGAGAATCTCATTTAAAAATGCAATAATCTCTTCAAGGAGTTTTTCGCCTTGGAATGTGAATTCATCTCGAATAAAAACGATGTCAATATCTACGATATGTACTAAGCCCTTAGTTGATACTTTTGTTGATAGACTAGCACCATATAAGTCTGCTAGTTTTTTTCGAAAAGCCTGGGCAGTTGGATAGGCTTCACTTGCTGTAGCCAGCATTTGTGCAACAAGTACTCTACGAGCTACAGTTTTTTGTTTAAAATCCCCAGAAAACCGGAATGTAATCTGGTTTGTTTTGAATTGTTTTGTTTTTATTAAGTGGAGCTGGACGCCCTGAGCAATTTTCATGATTTTTCCTTTATTCTAGAGTTATTCCCTAAAATTATACCACGATTATGGTATAATTACTTGAATCAAAAAACGGAGAAAAAGATGATGGATTATAAATTATTTGATGAATATATCACCCTTCAAGCTCTTCTAAAAGAGCTTGGTATTATACAGAGCGGAGGGGCAATTAAAGGATTTTTGGCAGAAACGACTGTTCTTTTTAACGGCGAGGATGAAAAACGCCGTGGGAAGAAGATTCGTCTTGGAGATGTGGTAGAATTGCCAGAGCAAGGTCTAGTCATTAATATCACAGCTCCTACTGAAGAAGAGAAACAAGAAAGAGCAGAACACTTGGCAGAAAAAGAGCGTGTTGCTGCCATCGTAAAACGTATGAATCAAGAAAACAAAAAAGCTCAAAAAGGACAGGGGAAAGGTCAATCTTCTAATAAGAAAAAGGGAGATTTAAGATCTCGTGACCGTAAACCTGTTCGTTTCCCAGGAACATAATCATGTGGATTAAAGAAATCAAACTGAAAAATTATCGTAATTACAAAGATATTTCAGCTCAGTTTTCTCCAGCTTTAAATGTTTTCATCGGAAAAAATGCTCAAGGTAAAACGAATTTTTTAGAAGCCATCTATTTCTTATCCTTGACGAGAAGTCATCGCACACGTGCAGATAAGGAACTGATTCATTTTTCTGAGAAAGACGTGCAGATTTCAGGAGTATTGGAGCGTGTTAATGGCAATATAACTCTAGACATTAATTTATCTGATAAGGGACGGGTTACAAAAGTTAATCATCTCAAACAGGCAAAACTTTCAGATTATATTGGCACCATGACGGTGGTCTTATTTGCTCCTGAAGATTTACAACTTATCAAGGGTTCTCCAAGCTTACGTCGCAAATTTCTTGATATAGATTTAGGACAAATTAAACCTATATATTTGTCTGATTTGTCAAATTACAATCATGTTTTGAAACAAAGAAATACCTATCTCAAAACAGCTGAAAAAGTGGACAAAGATTTTCTTGCTGTTTTAGATGAACAACTTGCTGATTATGGCAGTCGCGTTATGGAGCACCGTCACGATTTTATTGTTGCTCTAGAAGAAGAGGCTGATAAACATCATAACACGATCTCTAATGAGACTGAGCGCCTTAAAATTCAGTACTTGTCTTCTATTCCATTTAATGATAAATCAGAAATTAGGGAAAATTTTCTAATCCTATTACGAAAAAATCAGCAAAGGGATATTTTCAAAAAAAATACAGGAGTTGGACCGCATCGTGATGACCTAGCCTTCTATATCAACGATATGAATGCAAATTTTGGAAGTCAAGGTCAGCACCGAAGTCTCATCTTATCATTAAAATTAGCTGAAATAGAGCTTATTAAGTCAGTTACAGGTGATTATCCAATACTTCTCTTAGATGACGTGATGAGCGAATTAGACAATTATAGGCAAACTAAGCTACTTGAAGGCATTAGGGAAAATGTTCAAACTTTTATAACAACAACTAGTTTGGATCACCTATCGCAGTTACCAGAACAACTCAAAATCTTTACGATAGAACAAGGAACAATTATAGAGGAAAGTGGAGTGTGACCAAGATTTTCGAGTAGCATATATACAAAAAAGGGTCTAGAACTTTGGTTCTAGACCCTTTTACATTGTTGTAAATATAGTTTACAACTTTATCAATTTGCTTTGACAATGCCTAAAAGAATTGCACCAATAACAAAGCAAAGAATTCCAATGAGAACCCAGCGCATTTCTTTTTTTGTTTTTGTTTCACCAAGGAAGAAAATACCACCAATAATAGAAATAATAGCACCAAGTTGAGAGAAACTGAATGCAATAGCTAGACCTGCGGTAGAAGCTGCCAGAAGCATAAAGATATTTCCAATCCCCCACATCATTCCAACAAGAGCATTTTTCAAAACAACTTTTTCCAAGCTCACGTTAAATCTCATAAACATCATGGCACCAAGACACATACCAACAGCCATAGGTAAGATAACGGCAAGAGCATCAAAATGCATAATGTTATTGAATAAGACGGTATAAGAAATGTAACCTAGTGTAGAATAGAATAGTGCTCTAAAACCTTTTGAAAAGTTTGTCAAATTCTGCCCCACTTGATCTTTTTCACTATCTTGACGGCTTGAGAAGTAGAACCCAATAACCAATAAAACTAGGGCGGTAATTCCTAAGATAAAATGAATTGATTTCGTCCATTCACCAAAAACAATCGCACCAATTAAACTTCCTAAGACTAGTTGAGTTCCACTTGAAAGAGGGTTTGCGACAGATACTCCCATGTATTGCATTGCGTGGAACTGACCATTTTGTCCCATTGACCAAAGCATCCCACCGATGATTCCAACACCCCAGAGCAAAACGTTCATTTCTGGTCTAACTACTAGCCAAACAATTGAGGCAAATAGTAAAGCTCCTAAGGTCATACCAAAGGTCTGTTGGTTTGGTTTGCCACCGATTTTATTACTTACAAAACCTATACTTCCCCAAGCAAACATAGGGACTAAGGCGTACAATATTCCTTGCATATAGCTCCTTTACACAACATTTACACACCTGTCAATATATTTGACAGGTGTGTGAAACTTATTTTTAACACAAGTACATATTTTAACATATGATAAAGTGCTTGTAAAGATATAAAATTATTGCTCTGCAAAATCAATTAGGGTCTTTTAAATCAGATTATTGCGAATAAAAAAGGAGCTGATTTTCAACCAGTTCCTTTTTGAAGTTAATAAACAAAATTAGTGCACAGAGTAGTTTGGCGCTTCGTTTGTAATTTGAACATCATGTGGGTGACTTTCAATAAGTCCAGCACCAGACATTTCGATGAATTGCGCATTGTTATGCAAATCTTTGATAGTTGCAGCACCAACATAACCCATACCAGAACGGATTCCTCCAAGCATTTGGAAGACGATATCAGCAGCAGCACCTTTATAAGCTACGCGACCTTCAATTCCTTCTGGAACAAGTTTATTTGCTTCGTTGACTGAACCTTGGAAGTAACGATCACTTGACCCTTTCTTCATAGCTGCAATTGATCCCATACCACGGTATGTTTTGAATTTACGACCTTGGTAGATTTCAGTTTCACCAGGAGCTTCATCAGTTCCAGCAAACATTGAACCAAGCATGACAGCATTACCACCAGCTGCAAGAGCTTTTACGATATCACCTGAGTACTTGATTCCACCATCTGCAATGATTGTTTTACCATATTCTCGAGCTACAGCAGCTGCGTCATAGATAGCAGTAATTTGAGGAACCCCAACACCTGCAACGACACGAGTTGTACAGATTGAACCTGGACCGATACCAACTTTAACAACATCAACACCAGCATCGTAAAGGGCACGAGCACCTTCAGCTGTTGCAATATTTCCTGCAATCAAAGTTTTATCAGGGAAAGTTGCACGGATTTCAGCAATTTTACGAAGAACACCAGCAGAGTGACCGTGTGCAGTGTCAATAACGATTGCATCAGCACCAGCATCAAATAGAGCTTTAGCACGGTCAAAGGTATCTGAAGTAACACCTACAGCACCTGCTACGAGAAGACGACCGAATTCATCTTTAGCTGCATTTGGAAATTCAATAACTTTTTCAATATCTTTGATAGTAATCAAACCAGACAAACGACCATTTTCATCTACCAATGGTAGTTTTTCAATACGGTGTTCATGAAGAATACGTTCAGCTGTTTCCAAATCAGTTCCAACAGGAGCTGTAACCAATTCTTCACTAGTCATATGCTCTGAAATTGGAGTGTGGTAGTCAGAGATAAAACGCATGTCACGGTTTGTGATAATACCAACTAATTTACGATTTTCAAGAGTTTCAACGATTGGAACACCACTGATACGATAGCGTTGCATCAATTCTTCAGCTTCTGAAACTGATTGTTCTGGAGTCAAGAAGAATGGATCAATGATAACACCATTTTCTGAACGTTTAACTTTACGCACTTCTTCAGCTTGTTCGATGATTGACATGTTTTTATGAATAACACCAAGACCACCGGCACGTGCGATAGCAATTGCCATTTTACTGTCAGTAACAGTATCCATAGCAGCTGTAATAATAGGAATATTTAATGTCAAATTTTTAGCGAGCTTTGTTTGCATGTTAACTTCATTTGGAAGAACATGGCTTTCAGCAGGAATAAGTAGTACATCGTCAAAAGTGTATCCTTTTTTCAAGAATTTAGTGTCCCAATTTGACATTAGTTAGTCCTCTTTTCTATTGTTTTAATGGCTAGTTTAGACTAGTCGCTTTTTTATTGTTACTATAATATCATGCTAAAATGATTTGTCAACAAATAAAAGTAATTTTTTTCAAAATTATATAGTAGAAAAAAGAGAAATATGTTCAGTTTTTGGTCAGAGTATTCCGACAATTCATAAAATTTAGCCTTTTTTGTTCGTTTTTAACGAAAAAAAGGCTGGGCAAAGAGCCCAAGCCTCTGTCATAAAGTTCGGAATATGACCAAGATGCAGCAGCCGAGTGGATAAACCTTCGCTTTTTCAAAGCCTGAATATTGATGCTGACCAAGTCAGCTTTATCTCCCACCCCCGCAAGCCTAGAAATGAGGACGTGAGGGCAACTCTTTTACACTTGTCGAGTTTTGTCCCACTTCAAAAAAGTTTAAAAATATTTAATCCCCATCGCTTCTTTAACCTCGTCAAGGGTTTGACCTGCGACAGCTCGAGCCTGTTCGCTGCCTTTTTTGAGCATATTGAAGACTTCACCCATATCCTTAGCGTACTCTAGGCGACGCTCACGGATTGGAGCCAGTTCACGTTCTAGAATTTCTAGGAGATAGCGTTTAGTCTTAACATCTCCTAAGCCACCGCGTTGGTAGTGCTCTTTCATAGCTTCAATCTCAGCTTTATCAGCCTCTGTGCCGAAAATATCCAGGTAATGGAAGACCATATTGCCTTCAATTTGACCTGGATCTTCCACACGGATGTGGTTAGGGTCAGTGTACATGCTCATGACTTTTTTACGAACAGTATCTGCATCGTCTGATAGGAAAATCCCATTGCCAAGAGATTTAGACATTTTGGCATTACCATCAAGACCAGGTAGGCGACCAGCAGCCTCATTTTCAGGATAAATCCCTTCAGGTTCAACCAAGACATCACAATTATAGGCATGGTTAAAGCTACGCACGATTTCGCGTGTCTGCTCAATCATCGGTTTTTGGTCATTACCGACTGGTACAAAGTTAGCCTTGAAGGCAGTGATATCTGCAGCTTGTGAAACAGGATAAACCAAGAAACCTGATGGAATTGACTCACCGAAGCCTTTTTGAGCAATTTCGGTTTTAACCGTAGGATTGCGTTCTAGTCGAGCAACAGATACCAAATTCAAATAGTACATGGTTAACTCAGCCAACTCAGGAATTTGACTTTGGATGAAAATCGTTGATTTACTTGGATCAAGTCCAACAGACAAATAGTCCAAAGCAACATTACCGATAGATTCTTTGATGATGGCTGATTCCTTGGCATGGTCAGTCAAGGCTTGTTGGTCAGCTAGGAAGACGAACATGTCGTACTTGTTTTCATTTTGTAAAAGAACACGATTTTTAAGACTTCCAACATAGTGTCCTAGATGTAATTTTCCAGTTGGTCGATCTCCAGTTAAGATAATAGGTTTTTTAGTCATTTTTTTCTCCTGTTTATTGTGTGATTATTGTTTAGAGCGAAAAATAAAAACCCCCACGTAGCAAGCTACGTGAGGGCGTTATGTCAAAATACGCGGTACCACCTCAGTTGACAGAGTAGTTTACAGGTTATTAAACTCATGTCATCTCAATCTTCATTTAGAAGGAGCACGGTAAGGGGTACTAAACCTGAAACTTATGTATTTGTTTCACGTGAAACGACACAAAAGCTATAATAATTGTGTCTGATCATCAGTCCATTTCATGATAGGTTGTCTCTAGCTCGCAGCAACCGCTAGATTTCTGGACACATCCTAAGACTACTCTTCTGAATCTGTCTTCATTCTATGAAATTTTAGGAAGTTTGTCAAGTCAAGATGAAAACACTAACAAATATCTTGACCTATCAAAATACCTTTGTCATAATAGAATGCGGCTTAGAAAGAAAGGTAATATGAAAAAGAAAATCATTGATTTGAGTCTAGTGACATTAGGCTCTTTTATCACTGCTGTTGGTTTTAACAGCATGTTTTTAGGTAATAATATCGCTTCAGGTGGCGTAGCTGGTTTAGCTGTCAGTTTACAAAAATTATTAGGTTGGAATCCAGGAAATTTCGTCATGTTCTCCAATATTCCTCTATTGTTGATTTGTCTCGTCTTTCTCGGAAGATCTACTTTTGTTAAGACCGTCTATGGAGCCTGGATATATTCTATTTTTATTAAACTCACGGAGCATTTACCGACACTTACACAAAATCCTTTGTTAGCCGCAGTTTTTGGTGGAATTATAGTTGGCTTCGGATTAGGTTTGGTTTTTTGGGGAAATTCTTCGACTGGTGGTACAGGGATTATTACCCAAGTACTTCATAAATACAGTCCTTTGCCTCTTGCAGTAGCAATGACAATTGTGGATGGTATCAGTGTTTCGATGGGCTTAGTTGCTTTTGATGTTGACACTGTGATGTACTCGATTATCGCTCTTGTCGTGATTACATCTGTTGTCAACAGTATGCAATTAGGACTATCATCGTCTCGTAATATTATGATTATTTCAGGTGCTGCAAAAGAAATTAAGGATTATATTTCAACTCAAGCAGACCGTGGAGTGACTGAAATTCCAGTTGTCGGCGGGTTTACAGGTGAGAAACAGATTATGTTAATGACAACTGTTTCGATTCAAGAAGTCCCTAGAATGGAAAAACATATTTTAAAAATTGATGAGACAGCTTTCATTGTTGTCATGCCTGCAACTCAGGTTATGGGAAGAGGTTTTAGTTTGACGAAACATTATCAACTTGATGAGAAAGATCTTCTTCTTCCTATGTAAAATAAGCTTCTTTATATTGAAAAAAGGGGGGTTTTTAGGTACAATGAATCATAGATAAAGAAGATGAGGTACTAGAATTGCTTACAGTTTCAGATGTGTCGCTACGTTTTAGTGACAGAAAATTATTTGATGAGGTTAACATTAAGTTTACAGCAGGTAACACCTATGGTCTTATTGGTGCCAACGGTGCTGGAAAATCAACTTTCCTAAAAATCTTGGCAGGTGATATCGAGCCATCAACAGGACATATTTCGCTTGGTCCAGATGAACGTTTATCAGTTCTCCGTCAAAATCACTTTGACTATGAAGATGAGCGTGCCATTGATGTTGTTATCATGGGGAATGAACGTCTCTACAATATCATGAAAGAAAAAGATGCCATCTACATGAAGCCTGATTTTTCTGATGAGGATGGGGTTCGTGCTGCGGAACTCGAAGGAGAATTCGCTGAGCTTGGTGGCTGGGAAGCTGAGAGTGAAGCTTCGCAATTGCTCCAAAACCTTAACATCCCTGAAGAGCTCCACTACCAAAATATGAGCGAGCTTGCTAATGGGGATAAGGTGAAAGTTCTCCTTGCCAAAGCGCTTTTTGGTAAGCCAGATGTGCTCCTTCTTGACGAGCCGACCAATGGTCTTGATATCCAGTCAATTTCATGGTTGGAAGATTTCTTGATTGATTTTGAAAATACTGTTATTGTCGTATCCCATGACCGTCACTTCCTTAATAAGGTGTGTACGCACATGGCTGACCTTGATTTCGGTAAAATCAAGCTTTACGTGGGTAACTATGATTTCTGGAAACAGTCATCAGAATTGGCTGCGCGCTTGCAATCAGACCGTAATGCTAAAGCAGAAGAAAAAATTAAAGAGTTACAAGACTTTATTGCCCGTTTCTCTGCCAATGCCTCTAAATCTAAACAAGCTACTTCACGTAAGAAAATGCTTGATAAGATTGAACTTGAAGAAATTGTTCCTTCAAGCCGTAAATATCCATTCATCAATTTCAAAGCTGAACGTGAAATGGGGAATGACTTTGTAACGGTTGAAAATCTGTCTGTTGCTATTGATGGTGAAAAAGTGATTGATAACATCAGTTTCATTCTTCGTCCAGGTGATAAGACTGCCATTATCGGTCAAAATGATATTCAAACTACTGCTCTTATGCGTGCTTTGATGGATGATATTGAATACGAAGGTACAATCAAGTGGGGTGTCACAACAAGCCGCTCATACCTTCCTAAGGATAATACCAAAGATTTTGCTTCAGGTGAATCTATCTTGGAATGGCTGCGCCAATTTGCTGAAAAAGGTGAAGATGACGATACTTTCCTTCGTGGTTTCTTGGGACGTATGCTCTTCTCTGGTGACGAGGTTAACAAATCTGTCAACGTCCTTTCAGGGGGAGAAAAAGTGCGCGTGATGCTTTCTAAACTTATGCTTTTGAAATCTAATGTTCTTATCCTTGATGATCCAACAAATCACTTGGATTTGGAATCAATTTCAAGTCTTAATGATGGTATCAAAGATTTCAAAGAATCTGTTATCTTTGCCAGTCATGACCATGAGTTTATTCAAACCATTGCTAACCACATTGTTGTTATTTCTAAGAACGGTGTGATTGATCGTATTGATGAAACATACGATGAATTCCTTGAAAATGAAGAAGTTCAAGCTAAAGTGAAAGAACTTTGGAAATAAAAAATAAGGTCTGGGACAAATTAGTTCCAGACTTATATTTTTAGATACACCTAATAGTCAGCGAGGAGAAATATGCCAGCTCAATTGACGAAAAAAAGATTGAAAATCGTATGTAACCTACTAAGTTTTTTGATACCGGTAGTTATTCTTTTTTTAGTTTTTTTGTCACATAATATTTTTTGGAGAAGTGATAGAACAGTGTTAGCTAGTGACGGCTTTCACCAGTATGTTATTTTTGCTCAGACTTTACGAAATATATTGCATGGATCAGATAGCATCTTTTACACTTTTACTAGCGGCTTAGGATTAAATTTTTATGCTCTTATCAGTTATTATCTAGGTAGTTTCTTGTCGCCGCTTGTTTACTTTTTCAATCTTACAAGTATGCCCGATGCACTTTATCTTTTCACCTTAATTAAAATTGGCTTGATTGGTTTGTCAACGCATTTTAGTTTAGGAAAGCTTTATCCTAAGGTTAATCGGCTCCTTGTTTTAGTCTTGTCAACCTCCTATGCCCTGATGAGTTTTTCAATCAGCCAAATTGAAATCAATATGTGGCTAGATGTTTTTATTTTGATCCCTTTAATTATTTTAGGGTTAAACTGTCTGATGCTAGACCGTCGAGGGGTCTTGTACTATGTTACTTTGACTGTCCTTTTTATCCAAAACTATTATTTTGGTTTTATGACTGCTATTTTCCTCAGTCTCTATTTTTTAGTTAAGTTGACACAAGATTTACAGTGGAAAGTTGTTAAACGGAAGTTTTTTGATTTTACTATTGTATCAATATTAGCCACATTATCTAGTAGCATCATGCTACTTCCGACTTATTTAGACCTTTCAACACATGGTGAAAAATTTACCAGCTTTACAAAAATAGTTTCAGAAAACACTTGGTATTTAGATATTTTTGCTAAGAATATTGTTGGCTCATATGATACAACTAAATTCGGCTCTATACCAATGATTTATGTTGGCTTACTACCATTAATCCTAGCTTTACTTTATTTCACTATAGCTTCAATTGATTGGAAAATAAGATTAGCTCATGCTTTGTTGTTGGTTTTTATTATAGCAAGTTTCTATTTACAACCACTGGATTTACTATGGCAAGGTATGCATGCCCCAAACATGTTTTTACATCGCTATGCCTGGGTCTTTTCAACTGTTATTATCTTATTGGCTGGCGAGACATTGTCACACATAAAGCAAATAAAACTTAGTACAGCAGGTTTTGTCCTTACTTTCATCGGAGTAGGTTTTGCCTTAACTTTCTTATTTAAAGAAAAATATGACTTTTTGAGTGATGCACAGTTTGTTTTGACCTTTATTTTTCTGCTTGTCTATGCTATTTTGCTAGTCAGTCAGAAGCAAGGCTATCTTCCATCAAAGTTAGTTCTGATATTTACACTAGTTTTTAGCTTATCAGAAATTTCATTGAATACCTATTATCAGATAAGTTCATTAAATGGAGAATGGTTCTTTCCTACTCGAGAGGGTTATGAGAAAGACTTAGTTGATATTGACAGGCTTGTCAATTATACAAAGACACAAAATAGCTTTTTCTATCGTACAGAGCGACTATTAGCGCAAACTGGTAATGATAGTATGAAATACAATTATAATGGGATTTCTCAGTTCTCTTCTATTAGAAATACTAGTTCAAGTAGTGTTTTGGATCGTTTAGGATTTAAATCAACAGGAACGAATCTCAACCTTCGTTATCAGAATAATACTATTTTAATGGACAGTCTCTTTGCCATTAAATATAACATTGCTGATAGTCCGGTAAATAAGTATGGTTTCTCATTAGTTGAGACTTCAGGAGAAACAAAGTTATATGAAAATCAATTTGCAGCACAGCTTGCTCTGTTAACAAAAGGTGTTTATAAAGATGTTGACTTTACTGTAAACACACTTGACAATCAAACGAAGCTTATTAACCAGATTACTGGACTTTCAGAACACTATTTTAATCGATTAGCTTCAAAATTAATTTCTGGTGGAAATCAGTTTGGTAATCGTGTTACAGTCGATAGTAACGATCTATCTGAAACAAGTGTCAGTTATCAAGTTGAACTTCTACATGATGGCCAGGTTTATGTCAGTGTACCAAATATTAATTTTACAAACGACAAAATTAAAGAAGTAGAGATTAGTGTAAATGGACATGCTGCTCGCTATACAACGGATAACGCCTATAGTTTTTTTAATCTAGGATATTTTACAGTAGGTGAAAAGCTTAATGTGGTACTTACATTTCCTGATAATTCTCAGGTCAGTTTTGATTCACCAAATTTCTATGAACTAAATGCTGAAAGTTATCAGAAAGCAATGAAGGAGATTGCTAAAAGAGATGTTAAAGTGACAACAAATAAGAATACTGTTTTGATAGATTATCAAACTGATGATGACAGTTCTCTCTTTTTAACCTTGCCATATGATGAAGGCTGGTCTGCTTCGGGCAATGGCAAAGCTCTTAAGATTTCAAAGGCCCAGTCGGGATTTATGAAAGTAGATGTTAAGGCTGGCTCAGGTCAAGTTATATTAACCTATCTTCCTGTAGGCTTGACATTGGGAATGAAGCTATCAATAATCGGTGTAGTACTCTTTATCGGTTATGCTTTAAGAATAAGCTATCTTAGAAAGAAATCAAAACTGTAGGCATTTGATTAGCTTTACTATATCATTACTTTCGTCTTGCCATACTCTCGGTTGAGAGAAAGAAGTTTCTTCAATACCAAGATCCAAGAGTCTATCCTCAGACTCTTGGAGACCCCCATCTATTCCTAGTCTAAAAGATAATATAAAATAGGATCAGCCCCCATTTCTTTTGAAACAGGGGCTTTTTGGGTATTAAAAAATCCCAAGAAAAACTTAGGATGGTGTCTTATCACTCCGGCAGCAGGACTCGAACCTGCGACATCATGATTAACAGTCATGCGCTACTACCAACTGAGCTATGCCGGAAAAGAAAAAAACTGCCTTGCAGTTTATAGATAGTCCGTACGGGATTCGAACCCGTGTTACCGCCGTGAAAAGGCGGTGTCTTAACCCCTTGACCAACGGACCTGAAGTTTTAGGAGTAGGCCTCCTTAACACTCTTATTATTATACCAGATATCTCCCTTTTGTCTATAGTTTTTTTGAAATTTTTATAAAAATCTATAGAATTTCAGCATCAAATTCTGGTTATAGTCATAATTAGTATATGATGTGCTCCGTATGAATGAATTGGATATTATGTCTTTACAAAGTTAAAAAACTATGCTATACTATCCTTTGTGTGAAATAACAGCAGAGAAACATGAAGCTCGTCAACAGATGTCTTGGTATAAGTAACCTTGGCTGTTTAGGCGAAGGGCACCTGCACGAATCAGGGTTTCTTAAAACGTTATTTCCTCAATAAGAGAGATAGCTCTGCTATTTCCAAAAAATATTAGAGGAGGACATTATACATGTCACGTTATACAGGTCCATCATGGAAACAATCACGTCGCCTTGGTTTGTCACTTACAGGCTCAGGTAAAGAATTGGCACGTCGTAACTACGTACCAGGTCAACACGGTCCAAACAACCGCTCAAAACTTTCTGAGTACGGTTTGCAATTGGCTGAGAAACAAAAACTTCGTTTCTCATACGGTTTGGGTGAAAAACAATTCCGTAACTTGTTCGTACAAGCTACTAAAATCAAAGGTGGAACTCTTGGTTTCAACTTCATGGTTCTTCTTGAACGTCGTCTTGACAACGTTGTTTACCGTCTTGGTTTGGCAACTACTCGTCGTCAAGCTCGTCAATTCGTAAACCACGGTCACATCCTTGTTGACGGAAAACGCGTTGATATCCCATCATACCGCGTAACTCCAGGTCAAGTGATCTCAGTTCGTGAAAAATCACTTAAAGTTCCAGCTATCCTTGAAGCTGTTGAAGCAACAATCGGACGTCCAGCTTTCGTATCATTTGATGCTGAAAAACTTGAAGGTTCATTGACTCGTCTTCCAGAACGTGATGAAATCAACCCAGAAATCAACGAAGCTCTTGTCGTTGAATTCTACAACAAAATGCTTTAATTTTAAGATTAACATTTTACAAAGCCAGCTTCTCAGCTGGTTTTTTTGCTCAAAAACTTGAATAGTTAGATATAAGAGGCCAGGGAAAAATACAAATCTAAATGTTTTTGAAAACTGAGTACTCCAAAAAGGCATAGAATTGACGTTTTTTGATAACGTCATTCTATGCCTTTTACTTTATTCTAGAGTTTTTGACCGATTTCTTTGGAGTACTCAGCTTTGAAAGTCATTTATAAAAATTTCACATAAATTTTTATATGGAGGCTATGGGGTTAATCACTGGTTTTTGTGAAAGGATGTGATTTTCCGATGAGTCGAATTTTCTTATCAATAGAGCCTATAGAGGCTCTTATAAATTCATCTTCACTTACATCATGGTATTGGTGAATTAAACCTGATATGTATTCGACTTCTAAAGTTCCGTCTTCCCAGCCTATTGATTTGACCATTCGAGCAGATACTTGCTTTCGTTGCATGGCTTACCTCTTTTGTTTCCTTATGCCTGATTGAGTTACTTTTGTGATGTGATAACTTTTTTGCATTCGTTTGTGGACTTACAATATATATCCTATCATTACAGAAAATTGAATGTGTAAACAAAAAAGTTGACAATGTTGTAAACGTGAAACAGGAGTTACTAGCTTAAAATTTTTGAAAACTTAATAAGATTGGCTAGAGTTAGATTGAAATTGTTACTCGGGTAAGAGTCTAAGGATGAATTCAGTCATTTGTTGAGGAGATTCCTTTTTTCCCTTAGCAATCCAGGCTTGGCAGAGACCGAAAAAAGCATAGGAAAGATAGATGCTACTATATTCCTTTTCAGTTTGACTAAGGTTTTCTCGACCAAATTTATCTTGTAAATCTGTGTTGATTAAAATACGAACCTTATTAATAATGAAGTTCTGGATTTCTTTTGTACCATTAGCTGATATGAGAGATGAAAGTAGTTGCTCACGCTTCAAGAATTCAAAGATTTCTAAAAAAGCATCTGCTTTATTGTTTTCATGCTTATCAAAAATATATTCGAGCTGATTGAACAAAGCTTGTTGATAGGAATCAATCATTTCATATTTATCTTTGAAATGCGTATAAAAACTTGACCGACTTATGCCAGCAGTCTTAGCTAATTGGATTGTAGTAATATCATCAAAACTCTCTTTAGAAAGTAAGCTGACCATGGCATTTTGAATCGCTTTTCTGGTTTTGCTTCGACGATTATCAGTAGTCATTTAGGAGCTCCTTTTGTACAAATTTGGACAGAGTGTCTAAAAACTCTCTATTTTTCCTTGAAATAAAATTTTATCCTTGTATAATGTATTCTATCATAATTTTTGAACATTGTGTCCAAATAGGAGAAAATATGTTAGATGAATTAAAAGCACTTATTAAAAGTCCAAAGTTACTAATCACAATGATAGGGGTTTCATTGATCCCTGCCCTTTACAATTTGTCTTTTCTAGGGTCTATGTGGGATCCCTATGGTAATATTGATAACTTGCCCGTAGCTGTTGTCAATGAAGACAAATCTGCTAGTCTCAACGATAAGGAACTTTCAATCGGAGACGATATGATAGACACTATGTCTAAAAATAAAGCCTTAGACTATCATTTTGTGTCTGAGAAAAAAGCTCAGCAGGGTTTGGAAGATGGTGACTACTATATGGTCATTACTTTGCCAGAAGATTTATCTGAGAAGGCGACAAGCTTGTTGACAGATAACCCTAAGAAATTGACAATCAATTACCAAACCAGTGCAGGTCGAAGTGTTGTGGCTTCGAAAATGTCTGATACTGCCATGTCAAAACTTAAGGAAACAGTTTCTGAAAATATTACACAAACCTATACTAAAGCCGTATTTAAGAGTATGTCATCTTTACAAGATGGTTTACAGCAAGCAACGGATGGTGGTCATCAATTACTTGACGGCAGTCAGACCTTGGAATCTGGCAGTCAAACCATTACTGATAATTTAGGGACGCTTTCTTCTGGTAGCCAAAGTCTTGCTGATGGGTCAGCTAAATTATCAACAGGTCTTGGAACCTATACGGACGGTGTCAGTCAGTTAGAAACTGGTTTAGATACCTTTTCTAATGGCTTGACAACCTATACAAATGGTGTTACTAGTTTATCAAATGGTGCTAATCAGCTTAATAGTAAGTCAGAAGAATTGGTATCAGGGATTGCTCAGCTTAAAGAAAGTAGTAGTCAGGTACAGAAACTTGTTGATGGTGCCAATGGCTTGTCATCAGGTTTGGCAAGCCTGTCAGCAGCGACAGCTTTGTCAAAGGAAGAGTCTACCAATATAAAAGATCTAATTTCTGGTCTACCTCAGCTTAATAATGCCATTCAAGAACTTAACAGGTCAGTGTCAAATTTATCAATGCCAAGTATTGATGCAAGTTCTATTGCCACTCCTTTGACCAATATTGCTGGTCAAGCGCAAGCTATTTTAGCTTCTAGTCAGACAGATAAAGCCAATGAATTGGCAGCTATCCAAGCAACTAGTGCTTACCAAAGTTTAGACTCTACTCAACAAGCTGAAATTACTTCTGCAGTGTCTAGTGTAGGAAATTCTGTCAGTGAAAATGCTCAAACGATTCTTGCTAATGTTGCGACCATGCAGACAGCCCTTCAAAGTTTACAATCAACTGCGTCTGGTGACCAATTAGTTCAATTGCAAACTGCCGTGAACCAAATTGCAGGTCAGTCTAATGTCGCTTTGCTAGGTTCAGCGACAGCCTTGACAGATCTCTCAAGTGGTCTTAGTCAAGTAAACAGCGCAGTATCAAGTCAATTAGCCCCAGGCAGTTGGCAATTGGCTGCGGGAGTTTCTAGCTTAAATGATAAATTGACAAGTGGCTCAGAGCAATTGTTGTCTGGTGTCACTGCCTATACTGGTGCTGTTGCACAACTTGCAAATGGAGCCAATACATTAGCTAACAATAACAGTCAGTTAACTGATGGTGTTTCAAAATTACAAACTGGAGCTACAAAACTCAATACAAATTCAGGTCAATTGCTTGATGGTGCTAGTCAACTTGATACAGGTGCTAAGAAAATAGCCTCAGGTTCAAGTCAATTAGCTGATGGCAGTTCAAGTTTGACAGATGGATTGACAAGTTTGTCAACAGGAATTTCCACTTTAACCTCATCCCTTTCTAAAGCTAATGATCAATTATCTCTTGTTTCAGTATCAGATATTAATGCTAAAGCTGTTGCAAGTCCTGTCAAAACAAGTCAGAAAGACAAGGACAGTGTCAAAACAAATGGTATCGGTATGGCACCTTATATGATTGCAGTATCTCTTATGGTCATTGCCTTGTCAACAAACGTCATCTTTGCTAACTCCTTGTCTGGAAAAGCTGTCACAAATCGTTGGGACTGGGCAAAACAAAAACTCTTTATTAATGGTCTCATTTCAACAGTTAGTTCAATTGTTCTCTATATTGCCATTCAATTTTTAGGTTTCGAGGCAAACTTTAAACTATTAACACTGGCTCTAATTATCCTTGGTGGATGGACTCTGATGGCCTTAGTCACTGCCTTGGTTGGCTGGGATGATCGCTACGGTTCCTTCCTTTCACTTTTGATGCTCTTACTACAAGTTGGATCTGCAGGAGGTTCTTACCCTATTGAGCTCAGCCCTAAATTCTTCCAAGTGGTGCACCCTTGGATGCCAATGTCCTATATTGTATCTGGCCTCCGTCAATCCATTTCTATGACAGGAGCAGCTGGAAAACAAATTGGAGTTCTAATAAGTTTCCTCCTAGCCTTTATGGCAATGGCAGTGCTTATTTACCGACCAAAGACAGATCATTAAGTTTTGTATTATTTTCTTGAGCATATGATTTGAAAAATAGCAGAGCTTTTTGTATACTTGATAAGTCAATAATTGATTTATCAAGTATAGGAGGTGTCTGTGACCGAATTGAGTTCTTTGCTTTATAAGCTTAAAACGACTGATCAGAAAGTGACTCAACTTTTTGAGAACAAACTGTCTATTAGTTTGACCCGTTATGAAATTCTGCAACGTCTATTAGAATTAGCACCATGCAGTCAAGTTGCTTTACAAGAAAGTTTACAGATTGATCAGGCGGCTATTACGCGTCATCTAAAGATTTTGGAAGAAGAAGGCTATATCAGCCGACACCGTAATCCCCAAAATCAGCGCCAGCTTATTGTCAATCTAAGAGGGAAAGCCTTACACGATTTGCAAGACCAACCGTCTGAGCAGCACTTGTCAGTTAAGCAGCAGATGCAGGATATCTTTACAGATGAAGAGAGCGAAACACTTTCAAACTTACTTGATAAATTAATCAATGGATTAGAAAATATAACTTTTTAAGGAGATTTTATGTCAATCATCACACTTATTTTGGCAACATTGGTTGCTTTGGAACACTTCTACATCATGTACTTGGAAACTTTTGCAACACAATCAGATTCAACTAGCCGTGTCTTCAACATGACTAAAGACGAATTGCAACGTGAATCAGTCAGCAAACTTTTCAAAAACCAAGGTATCTACAACGGTTTAATTGCTGTCTTCATGCTTTACGGTGTCTTTACAGCTAATGCAACAGTTGTAACCATCTTCCTTCTTAACGTTGTTTTAGCAGCAGCTTACGGAGCACTTACAGCAAATAAAAAAATCATCTTGACACAAGGTGGATTGGCTATTTTAGCTCTTATCACACTCTTGTTCTAATTACTATATTTAAAAAGCCTAGAGGATTTAAATCATCCTCTAGGCTTTTTTGGCCAACTTTATTGTAAATTAATCATGCCATTTTTGTTTTTGAGTTTTAGATGTGCCTGTGTTGGAAAAGTCTTTCCTGCATCACGGCTAATATTTGTAAACCCATTTTTATTTTGACTCTGTACCTGACAACGAGAAAGGTTTTCTGCTGTCAATCTAATGTCAATGACACCATTTTTATTATCAATACTTGTTTTACCGTTTAGGATAGTATGATTAATAAGGATGTTTCCATTTTTGTTTTCAATGTTGGCTTGCTGCAAAGCACCGTCTTCAAATTTGGTATTCCCATTTTTATTAAGCACTATTGCATTGCTGATTTGGCTATTTTGACAGATGAGTCCTGCATTTTTGGTTTCCAGTTTACAATTATCAAGCAAACAGTTTGTAAGTTGTAAGTCTCCGTTTTTACTCTTGATGTCAGCGATAGCATTTTCCAAATGATCTAGTTTAATATTTCCATTGTAGGAGTTGAGTGAGATTTTGCTAGCACTAATTTGGCTTAATTGGACGTCACCATTGTTGCTGATGCCTTCTATTGTCTGAAGTTGTGTTCCTTCAGGAAGTATCAAGGTAATGGTTTTACGTTTTGTCAGCATTTTTCCAATGAGAAAAAGGGAATGGAAGATGTGACTTTGCTCTTTTTGAATGGTCTGTTCGTCCAGTTTCAAATACCCATCACTGGTTTGTGTGATTGTCAGATTGCCATCGTCGAAGTAAGTTAAGGTTGGTTGGCTGATGAGCTCTAGGTAAACTTCAATATTAAGATTGTAAAGTTGAAAGTTGAGTCCGGTTATTGGTGCTAGGATTTGAGTGCTCCATTCATTTGACTGATTGTCAAAATTATCTTCTGTGTCCCAATTTGTCCAGTCATTTTCGGAACTTTGCTTAGAAATACCTAAAGAAGAGATGATTTCTGATGCAATTTCTTCTGGATTACCCAGATCTTGAATAACTTTGTCTTCATTATCAGGTCCAGCTTCTTGGAAGTACTCTGTGAAATATGCCATGATTTCATCGTAATCTTTTTCAGGGATGTTTTGGAGATTATTGCTGAGTTGATTGAGAAAGTCTTCTTTTGTCATAAGATGTCCCCTTTATTGTAACTTGATATCCCCTTTTGTGATGGAGATGTTGAGAGTTCCAGTTTGTTCTGATGGTTGAGATTTAAAGGTTGTAGCTCCTGTGCTAGAGTCTCGGTCTAGTTTTACATCTGTAAAGTTTGAGCCCAGTGTGATATTACCTTTGACGGTTGATAGGTCATAAGCAATTGGTTTAATATCTGTCAACAAGGCGTCAACATTTAAATTTCCCCCTTTAATAGTATTGTCCCCTTTTAGGGTTACATTATTAATAGTAACTTCTCCGACAACATTGTAATAGTAGTCATCTTCATCATCTTTTTCATTGTCAGATGTAAAGCTGAAGTTTTCAATGCTGCCTCTGTTTAGCTCAATTCCGCCATATTCACTGGCTGAAACTGAGACAGATTTCAAGTTGCTATTGTCAGTTGTTAGCCCACCATTTGCTAGTGAAATTTCCCCTTTTTCAAGGCTAGTGTCAGTCAAGTTGACAAAGGCGTAGTCGGATTTTATTGTGAAATTGGTCAATTTAGTCTTAATACCGTTAAATGAGCCGTCAACTTGTCCTTTATTCACACTACTATTTAGAAGGGTGAGTTGTCCGTTGTAGTCAACTTCATTAAAATTTATCCCATCAACAGATGCACTAGGCATACTACTACCTGTTAAGGTATTGAGCGAAGTGTCATTTGGGAATATGAGAGTAATTAATCGGAAATTTTTTTCTCTACCTAATTCATTTAAGCCGTAACCAAGGATCTCAATGCCACCAGTAATGATTACATCTCGATCTTTTTGAGAAATGGTAAGTTTTCCATCTTTTAGGTTACCAGAGATGGGAGAAATGAACTTTGGATGTGTGTAATAGGTAAGTGTTGGCTTATCAACATTACCAGTTTTAATTTCAAATTCTGCGTAATTGGCATCCAACTCAAGGTCGGTTACCTGATTAAAGGTTTTTGTCACTAACTTAGGTTCTGAGCGTTGCTTGATTGCTTGGAGGCCTCCTGTCGAGTAACCGGCTCCCAATAAGACTGCACCAAGTACAATAGAGATAACGCTCATCATGAAAAGTTTTTTGGTGAAGTTTTTCATAATGCGTCTCCTTTCTTGCTACTAATCCATCTAACAAAGTTTACAAACCCACGGCCAGATCCTTTTAAGATAGCTGTCGCAATAATCCAAATCAGGACGCCTCCTCCGAAGCTGAGACAGGCAGCTCCAAGTCCCATAGCTTGGGCAGAAAAAGAAGTGCCTAATAGCGTGATGCTTTCAAATAAGGTTACACCTGCTACGACTATACCTGCTAACCCAAAAACGTAGGCTGCTATTATCGCTGCAAGGCAAGCAAGAAGAACAGCTAAGATAAACAAAATCAAAGCAAGAAGAACAGGTAAAGCTATAGGAGCTGCACAAAGTGAAAGGATGGTCAAACCGACAATTGTCGCACGACTTTTTGGTGTCTTTTCAGGAGTATCCATGTGCTTGCCAAGAACACTGGCAATAATTTCGCTAGCTGCTTCCTTGGGACTACCTAGTTCATCAATGACCTGAGCTTCATTTTCAATCCCAGCTTCATCAAAATATTCGGTGAAGTAATCCATTGCTTCCTGATAATCTTTCTGTGGTAATCGTTTTAAATAGCGCTCCATCTGCGCGAGATATTCAGTTCTAGTCATGTCTTAGTCTCCCTTTTAAAATTTCTGAAATGCTCGTAGTATAGGTTTGCCATTCCTTATTTAGAAATGCCAACTGTGCTTTTCCTAAATCTGTGATAGCGTAGTATTTTCGTTTACGTCCTTGATGTTCCTGACTATATGTTGTTACATAGCCTGCGCTCTCAAGTTTCTTTAATATTGGGTACAAAGTCGATTCTTTAATATTTGCGATAAGCTTGATTGTCTGACTAATCTCATAACCGTATGAGTCCTCTTTTTCAACGATGGCCAGAATAAGGAACTCAATGACAGTTGATGAAGTTGGAAAATACATAGACTCACCTCCTTGTGTATCGATATATAATTTTTTTATATATAATTATTTTACACATATAATATAGATTGTTTCCCAGATAAAGTCAAGTGAAATATATAAAAATTTTATATATTTCAGTTAAAGTGCATAAGCACGGCTATTCTCAGTAAAATATGCTATGATAAGGACAGAAAAAGACGAGGAACATGATGAAAGATTTTAGAGAGATTTTAAATCAATATGAACCAAAACCTTTAGGACAAAGACGACGCTATGCTGTTATGCTCCCTCTTGTGTGGAATAGCAGAGCTAATAGTTGGGAAGTACTCTACCAAGTGCGCAGTGAAGCCGTTTCACAACCTGGTGAGGTTTCTTTTCCAGGCGGAGCTCTTGAGGGAAATGAAACTTATGAAGAAGCTGCAGTACGTGAAACAATGGAAGAGTTAAATCTATCAGCTAATCAAATTGAGATTTTAGGTGAGATTGATTATATGGTAAATAATAGAGGCAGCATCCACTGTTTTGTAGGAAAATTAGCAATTGAGAACTGGAAAGATATCAAGCCGAATGAAGAAGTAGCAAGATTGTTTACCATCTCATTAGAAGCATTGATGCAAGAACCACCCCACTATTATCGCCTAAAAACAGCAGTAAAACCAAGCACAGATTTTCCATTTGAACGCATCCGTAACGGAGTTGATTATAAATTCACTCACTATGACAGAAAAATCCCTTTTTATGAATTAGTTGATGAAAATATCTGGGGATTGACAGCACAGTTTACACATAGGTTTACAGAGATACTTGACGGAAACGAATAAAACAATGAAACTATATGATTTATTTGTAAACAAAGTTGACAATTAAATCAACATAAAATAGAAAAGACCTCCTTGAAAGTGAAGATCAGGGAGGTTTTTTCAGTAATATAGATTTTAGGTTTGAAAATATAAGGATAATCTTCAATTATGTCTATTATTAATAGATATTATTGATGTTTTGTGCTATTATCTTTAAAAAACAGATATTATTTGAAGATAATTTATATATAAATGGACTTATCTTTAAAAATACGATATTTTTTGAAGATAGGAGGGGAATATGAGTTACAAACCTTTAAAAATTGTAAAATTTCAAAACAAAGGGAATAATGATGAAGAATATCTCAAAAGATTTGAAGGATTCGGAACCATCAAAACAGGGTTATATCCTTATTTAAACAAAAGAGGAGAATTGAAGTCAAAGGAATTTGAACTTTTTTCAGTTCCAATCCAAGAAATTCAACTGCTAACACAGCAGATTGTCGAAAATTCAAATCTTATTAAGGAGCTAGCAGAATTGCTACCCGATGTAGCCAAGAATCAATTTTATAATGAGCAATTATATAAAGCAGTCATCAGTACAGATGAAATCGAAGGCATAAAGACAACTAGAAAAGAGGTATCCCTAGCACATAAATCATTAGTGTCTAAGACCAAAGAGCAAGTTAGATTATTATCAACTGTCCGAATGTACAATGATATTCAAGAAAATGCTTTTTTAAAAATCGATAGCTTGCAGACCATCAGAGAGATATATGACCAGTTAACCGAGGGTGAAATTGATTCAGAGGATATTTTAGACGGAGAATTATTTAGGGATGGTCCGGTCTCTATTGTTGATTTTTCAAGTAACAAGATTGATCATACTCCTCCTGCATCTGAAAAACAAATCTATTTGATGTTAACTGCTTGGATTAATTTTATCAACGATAGAACGATACCGTTTTTGATAAAAGCCATGCTTGCTCACTATTTCTTTGAAAATGTTCATCCCTTTTATGATGGAAATGGTAGAACAGGAAGATATATTTTATCAAGGTATCTAGCGCGTAAATTAGACATATTTTCTGGATTAGTTATTTCGCAAAAAATCAATGAAGAAAAAAGTAAATATTATAAATCCTTCAAAATTACTGGTGACTTTTATAACAGAGCGGAAGGTACCTTCTTTGTTCAAACTTTATTAGAGATACTGCATCAAGGGCAGCTGGATATTATCAATATTCTGGAAGAAAAGCGAGCTATTCTTCTAGAATACAGTAAAAAATTAGCAAAATCTGATTATAACGAACTTCAGAGAAGAATCCTATTCCTTCTACTCCAATCTGGAGTCTTTGTTGATGATATCAATGAAGGTTTGACGGACAATGAAATCATAGAGTTACTCTCTAGAGATAATCCAAGGTACACTATCAAGAGAGAAATTGATAATTTAGAAAAAATACAAGCTATTAAATTAATCGCACAAAGACCGAAGAAACATGTATTGGTGGAGTGAGGGCTAAAATAGCAAATAAGAAAAGTCTTTGAAAAATCGAAGATAGTTAAAAAATGTTAACATTTATAGAAAGTGTTAGCATTTTCCCTATTTACCTCATAGAATTACTTAAAAATATAATAAAAATCTGATTATAATCATGCCAAAACAAAAGACCAACGAAAACTTAATTTCATTGGTCTTTCTTATCTCAATTATTTTACTTCCGTAAACACAACATGTTTACGCAATTTAGGTGAGTATTTTTTCAATTGAAGACGGTCTGGAGTGTTACGTTTGTTTTTTGAAGTAAGGTACAAGCGTTCACCAGATTCTTTGTGTTCAAGTGTAATATTTACGCGCATGGTATCTCCCTTCTATTATTTAGCTTCAGCTTTAGCGATTTTACGTCCTTTGTAGTATCCTTTAAGTGATACACGGTGTGAACGTGAGTAATCTCCAGTTGTTTCGTCAAATTGTACTGATGGAGCAGTCAATTTGTAGTGTGTACGACGTTTGTTTTTCTTCGCTTTTGAAGTGTGACGTGCAGGTACTGCCATTTTTTATTTCCTCCGTTATGATATTTGAGCTTGGCTCGATTTCATTTTTTAATTAGTGTGATTTTCATCAACTTAAACAGTATAACAAAAGATTTTTGTAAAGTAAAGTTACTTGACACTTTTTTCCATTAAATTTTTTAATTTGCCCTTGTCAGATTAGAGAAATTGTCAAATATGCTCAGGCCTTTAGTGAAAACTGGAGTTTTTTATGGTAAAATAAAAAAGAATTTAAGTGAGAGAATGAAGTATTGATAGCTTAGGTATCAACTGAATACGGGCTAAAACCTTTTTTCTTTGACAAATTATGAAAGGAATTGAGCATAGGCTAGCTAGTATTTTAAATTGAACACGAGCTAAACTAAGAATCTTTGTTTCTATCTCATTAAATCTAGGAAAGGAATCGAGCACAACTAGCCAGTGTTTTAAATTGAACACGAGCTAAACTAAGAATCTTTGTTTCTATCTCATTAAATCTAGGAAAGGAATCGAGCACAACTAGCCAGTGTTTTAAATTGAACACGAGCTAAAAACGTCGAGAAAAAGATAAACTTCCTTGAGTCTTTGGGACTCATCGTCAGTTTCCTATTTTCTTCTCGTTTTCTTAACGCTCTTTGTATCTTAATCAATGAAACTTCAAAAACCTAAAGGGACTCAGGATATTTTACCTCTTGATGCTGCTAAGTGGCAGTATGTGGAAAATGTTGCACGTAAAACATTTAAAAAATACAATTATGGTGAGATTCGTACACCTATGTTTGAACATTACGAAGTCATTTCTCGCTCTGTCGGTGACACGACTGATATTGTCACTAAGGAAATGTATGATTTCTACGACAAGGGTGATCGTCACATCACTCTTCGTCCAGAAGGGACTGCGCCAGTTGTGCGCTCTTTCGTAGAGAACAAACTCTTTGCGCCTGAGGTGCAAAAGCCAGTTAAGATGTACTACATTGGCTCTATGTTCCGCTACGAACGTCCACAGGCTGGTCGTTTGCGTGAATTCCACCAAATCGGTGTCGAGGCTTTCGGTTCAGGCAATCCTGCGACAGATGTGGAAACCATTGCCATGGTCTACCAACTCTTCCAAGAGCTCGGCATCAAGGATGTGACTCTCCACCTCAACTCTTTGGGTAGCCCTGCTAGCCGCGCAGCTTATCGTCAAGCCCTTATCGACTACTTGACACCGATGCGCGACAGTTTGTCAAAAGACAGCCAACGCCGTTTGGATGAAAATCCATTGCGTGTGCTGGATTCTAAGGAGAAAGAAGACAAGCTAGCCGTCGAAAATGCACCGTCAATCCTAGATTATCTCGATGAGGAGAGTCAAGCTCACTTCGACGCTGTGCGCGACATGCTTGAGGCCCTCCAGATTCCTTACGTCATCGACACTAACATGGTGCGCGGTCTCGATTATTACAACCACACGATTTTTGAGTTCATCACTAAGGTTGACAAGGCAGACTTGACCATCTGTGCTGGTGGTCGCTATGACGGTCTGGTCGAGTACTTCGGCGGGCCTGAAACGCCAGGTTTTGGCTTTGGTCTCGGACTTGAACGCCTCCTTCTCATCCTTGACAAGCAAGGCATTACTTTGCCTGTTGAAGAAGAGATGGATGTCTACATGGCTGTTTTGGGGGCTGGCGCCAATGGCAAAGCGTTAGAGCTCATCCAAGCTATCCGCAGACAAGGATTCAAGGCAGAACGTGATTACCTAGGCCGCAAAATCAAGGCCCAATTCAAATCTGCGGACACCTTCAAAGCAAAAGCTGTCATCACCTTGGGTGAAAGCGAAGTAGAAGCCGGTCAAGTAAGCATCAAAAACAATGCCACTCGCCAAGAAGTCACAGCAAGCTTTGATGACATCATGACAGACTTTGGAGCCATCTTAGAACAATTAAACTAGATTTTTAGAAGTGAGAGTGGCTAGCTTTCCAAGTAAGGACCCTAGTCATAAACGATAAAGACATAGTCATGCGATTATAGAAAATAAGCTGAAACTCCTCTTCAAATGAAAGGGAGTTTTTAGCTAGCAACATAACCACAGATATATTGAAGGGAGATGACCTATGAAGAAACTGCTGGAACGGTTTGATATTCTTAGTGATGCTATCATTGCCATTATTATGACTATCTTAGTTCTGGAAATTGAAGCACCGACAAATTCGACAGAACTCTTTAACTTCTTCAAGGAAATTAGTCTTTTTCTAGTCAGTTTCATGCTGCTAATCAATATCTGGTATCGTCGGACTAAGATTGTGTTGCGAACTGAGATTACTAAGTTAGAAAGTCTTCTTTTTGATGTCATAGCCCATGCTCTCATGTCTCTCTTCCCCTTGGCTGTTAAGACCTTGGTTGCTTACGAAGATGAATGGTTGTCCGTCCTCTTTTTCGGTCTCTTAAACATGCTAGTCATTACTCTAATTAACATGATTCCAGTTATTGAAATGGGTCACAATTGGGAAAAAGGACAGTTGTCAGGTTATATCCACCAATTCTTTCGTCGTCGTGTTTGGCTTACCATCCTCTTCAACCTAGCAGCAATCGCAATAGCATACTTTTTAGGACACTACGGGACTTATTTCTATCTCATTCTTCCTTTTGCTGACTTTTTGGCTAACTATCATAAGGATAGACAGATTAAAGATGTTCTCAAGGATGAATCAGATTTCAGGTCCATTTTGGCAGAGAAGCTGGGCTTGAATTGAGATTTTGAAAACAAAAGCTGGGACTTAGCTTGAAAAGCTTTAATGGGGCTGTATCTGTCTTCGGCTCTGCTATTTTCAAAAACCCTAAAAAACTCCTCCTAATGGGTGGGGTTTTTGTGTGCTTTTTGCTATAATAGGAGGGAATGAAAATTATATAGGTAACTAAAGTCAGAATCAAAGACCAGCTGTGATATAGAAGATTGCAGTGGTTTGTGTTTTTAGATGATTTTGGGTTTAGGAATTATTAGATGGAGAATGTATAACATGGAACGTACAATGTATGCTGGTCGTGTTCGTGCGGAACATATCGGACAAGAAATCACTTTGAAAGGTTGGGTAGGTCGTCGTCGTGACCTTGGAGGCCTTATCTTTATTGACCTTCGTGACCGTGAAGGAATCATGCAGTTGGTTATCAATCCTGAGGAAGTTTCAGCTGAAGTGATGGCAACTGCTGAAAGTCTTCGTACTGAATTTGTTATTGAAGTGACTGGTCAAGTTGCTGCGCGTGAACAAGCTAATGATAACTTGCCAACTGGTCAAGTTGAGCTTAAAGTTTCAGCATTAACAGTTCTAAATACGGCTAAAACAACACCTTTTGAAATCAAAGATGGCGTAGAAGCTGCTGATGAAACACGTCTTCGTTACCGCTATCTTGACCTTCGTCGTCCAGAGATGTTGGAAAACTTCAAGTTGCGTGCTAAAGTAACTCACTCAATCCGTAATTACCTTGACGAGCTTGAATTTATCGATGTTGAGACACCAATGTTGACAAAATCAACGCCCGAAGGTGCGCGTGACTACTTGGTGCCATCTCGTGTTAGTCAAGGCCATTTCTACGCTTTGCCACAAAGTCCGCAAATCACAAAACAGCTTCTGATGAATGCTGGATTTGACCGCTACTACCAAATTGTTAAATGTTTCCGTGATGAAGACTTGCGTGGTGACCGTCAACCTGAGTTTACACAAGTTGACTTGGAAACATCGTTCTTGTCTGATCAAGAAATTCAAGATATCACAGAAGGCATGATTGCTAAAGTCATGAAAGATACTAAGGGAATCGATGTGACTTTACCATTCCCACGCATGGCTTATGACGATGCTATGAACAATTATGGTTCAGATAAACCTGATACGCGTTTTGACATGCTTTTACAAGACTTGACAGATCTTGTCAAGGACGTTGACTTCAAAGTGTTCTCTGAAGCTCCTGTAGTTAAGGCAATTGTTGTTAAAAACAATGCGGATAAATACTCACGTAAAAACATCGACCAAATGACCGAAGTGGCTAAACAATTCGGTGCCAAAGGTCTTGCTTGGGTCAAATATGTTGACGGTACTGTCACAGGACCGATTGCTAAATTCTTGACAAGTATTGAAGATAAGTTGACAGCTGCTTTACAACTTGAAAACAATGATTTGGTGCTCTTTGTGGCTGATACACTTGAAGTTGCCAATAATACACTAGGAGCTCTTCGCACGCGCATCGCCAAAGAGCTTGACATGATTGACAACTCTAAATTCAACTTCCTTTGGGTGGTTGATTGGCCAATGTTTGAGTGGTCTGAAGAAGAAGGGCGTTATATGTCAGCTCATCACCCATTCACCTTGCCAACTGAAGAATCAGCTCATGAGCTTGAAGGTGATTTGGCTAAGGTCCGCGCTGTGGCTTACGATATCGTTCTTAATGGATACGAGCTCGGTGGCGGTAGCCTTCGTATCAACCAAAAAGACATGCAAGAGCGCATGTTTAAAGCACTTGGCTTCTCAGCAGAAGATGCCAATGACCAATTCGGCTTCCTCTTGGAAGCAATGGACTATGGTTTCCCACCGCATGGAGGTTTGGCAATCGGACTTGACCGCTTCGTAATGATTTTGGCTGGAAAAGACAATATCCGCGAAGTGATTGCCTTCCCTAAAAACAACAAGGCTTCAGATCCAATGACTCAAGCTCCAAGTCTTGTTGCAGACAAACAATTAGAAGAATTAGCATTATCAATCGAAAACAATGACTAGAAAAGCACCCCTCGTTAAGCGTCTTAAATTTATCGTTAGTCGCTGGGCGAAAAAATTTGGCCTTTTGGATACTCTTCGAAGTATCTCTAAAGAAAAATATGCAGAGAAGTTTTCAGCTTCTCTCTTTTATGGCCTCATGTCGTCTATTGCCGTCAACTTCTTTTTCCAACCAGGACATGTCTACTCTAGTGGAGCAACTGGTTTGGCACAAGTCATTTCGGCAATAAGTGAGCGTTGGTTGGGATTTACCATACCAGTTTCAGTAGCCTTTTATGCTATCAATCTTCCTCTATTGGTTTTAGCATGGTACCAAATTGGGCGAAAATTTACGATTTTTACCTTTATAACGGTAACGGTGAGCTCAGTTTTTATCCAATTTATGCCTCATGTGGTATTAACACCAGATCCACTCATTAATGCCATTTTTGGTGGTTTGGTTATGGGAACTGGAGTTGGTTTTGCACTAAAATCTAGAATATCTAGTGGAGGAACTGATATTGTCAGTCTGACGATACGTAAAAAGACAGGTCGAGATGTCGGAAGCATTTCCTTAATGGTTAATGGTGCAATCATGATTTTTGCGGGTCTGTTATTTGGTTGGCAATACGCGCTCTATTCAATGATTACTATCTTTGTATCTAGCCGTGTGACCGATGCCTTATTTACTAAGCAAAAGAAAATGCAGGCTATGATTGTGACAAGTCATCCAGAGCGTGTTACACGTAAAATTCATAAAATATTGCATCGTGGGGTGACCTGTATTAATGACGCTGAGGGGACTTATAATCATGAAAAGAAAGCAGTTCTGATAACGATTATTACCCGAGAAGAGTATAGCGACTTTAAATACCTAATGAGTAAAGCTGATCCGGAAGCATTCGTATCAGTTGCCGAAAATGTTCATGTTATGGGCCGATTTGTCGATATGGATTAATAATTTCTCTCATGGTTTAAGGTTAATATTTCATCATTTAGAATTATAAATTTCATGCCACGTTAGGCTCTGCCTTCTGTGGCATCTTTGTGCACTGAACTTTAAAAATTGAATATTGTGAGGATTTATAGTCGAATAATACTCAAATAAAATCAAAATCAGACGAGAAAGTGAGATGAAGGCGGTACTAAGGTACAGCAGGTCGAAACTGACGTCTATTCTCTTGATTTTAAAAGACATTATTTGACTGATAATCACTAGAATACTATCAGAAGATAGGAGAAAGAGATGAACAAAGATTTGTTGTTAAAATTAAGGAAGCTTATTTTGATTGCTCTGGGTGTTGCTATATACACCTTTGGCTTTGTAAAATTCAATATGGCTAACCATTTGGCTGAAGGTGGGGTGGCAGGAATAACCCTCATTGTTCATGCCTTGTACAATATTGATCCAGCCCTTACATCCTTAATTTTGAACTTACCGCTTTTTATACTTGGAGCGCATATTTTAGGAAAAAAATCTTTAGCACTGACCATCTATGGTACGGTTCTGATGTCTGGTTTTATTTGGATTTGGCAGCAAGTTCCAATTGAAGTAGCTCTTCATAATGATATGATGTTGGTTGCTGTTATTGCAGGGATTTTTTCCGGTGCTGGCAGTGGTTTAGTTTTCCGTTATGGTGCTACAACAGGTGGAGCAGATATCGTAGGTCGCGTTCTCGAAGAAAAACTAGGCCTCAAACTGGGACAAACCATGCTTTTGATTGATGCACTAGTTTTGACGGCTTCCTTGGTTTATATCGATCTCCAACATATGCTCTACACTTTGGTAGCTAGTTTTGTTTACAGTCAGGTTCTGACTATCGTACAAAATGGCGGTTACACCGTACGTGGAATGCTGATTATCACACAAAAATCGCAAGAAGCAGCGTCAGCTATTCTCCAGGAAATCAACCGAGGAGTTACCTATCTCAAGGGGCAAGGTGCTTACTCTGGTACTGATTTTAATGTCCTTTATGTGGTGCTTAACCCCAGTGAAGTGCGTGATGTTCGAGGCATAATGGCAGAGCTAGATCCAGATGCCTTCATCTCTGTCATTGACGTTGATGAAGTTATTTCATCGGATTTCAAAATTCGACGAAAAAACTATGATAAGTACTGAGCAATCAGAATTAATAGAATGAAGCCTAAGAGTCTGAGGAAAAACCTCAGCTCTTTTTTAAGTATAAATACGAAAAAAGCTACTTTTTGATATTTTTTACATAAAAATGATACTATAGCACGAAAAACAGATATTATCATATGCAAATCAAGAAAACGCTTGCAATTTTTGGGAGAAAAGACTATTATTAGATTATAAGGATTGTTACTGGTAGGCAGGCAAAACCTAAGTGAATACGAGATAATCAACTGGCTATAACGTAGCTAGGAGTGTTTATTTGGTATTTTCTTAGGTTTTTTGTTTACACAAAAACAACTATCCAAAAATTTTAGGAGGAGCCTATTCGTATGGCAAAATATACTGAATTAGCAAAAGACATCATCGCACACGTTGGTGGAAAAGAAAACATCAACAGTCTAAAACACTGTGTGACACGTTTACGTTTTGATTTGAAAGACGAGTCAAAAGCTGATGATGATTACCTTAAACAACGTGATGGCGTTGTAACGGTTGTTAAAGCAGGGGGACAATACCAAGTGGTTATTGGTAACCATGTACCTGATGTTTATGAAGAAGTTGTTAAAGTTGGCGGACTTGCCGCTGGTGGTAGCTTAGACATTGATGAAGGTGATGGTGGACCAAAAGGAAATCTATTTGACCAATTTGTAGCCTTGGTATCAAGTATCTTCCAACCAATGCTTGGCGCACTTTCTGCAGCCGGGATGATTAAAGGTGTGGTAGCTCTTATGGCCGCTAGTGGTGTTCCAACTACTGATGGTGCTTATATTGTCTTGAATGCAGTTGGTGATGGCTTCTTCCAGTTCTTGCCAATTATTTTGGCTTACAACGCAGCTAATCGTTTCAAAATGAACAAATTTACTGCGATGGCATTGGCATTTGCTTTGGTTTATCCAAATATTTCAGCAAGTTTCACAGGAGACGCTCCACTATATACTCTGTTTGCGGGATCAGTTATTGAATCGCCAGTTTATGCTACATTCCTTGGTTTACCAATTATCTTCCCAGCATCAAGCTACCTACAAACAGTCCTTCCAATCATACTAGCAGTGTTTGCAGGTGCAAAATTTGAAAAATTCTTCAATAAAGTTGTACCAGATGTTGTAAAAGTCTTTATTGTTCCTTTCTTGGTAATGATGATTACGGTTCCTCTTGCATATATTGTTATCGGACCACTTATGACTTGGGCATCTGACCTCGTAGGTTTTATTTTCCAAGGTATTTATAACTTTAGTCCTGTTGTTTTTGGTATCATCCTTGGTGCTCTATGGCAAGTACTTGTTATGTTTGGTCTTCACTGGGGTCTTGTTCCTATTGCTATCTTGGACTTTGCAACAAAAGGATGGAGTACTCTTCTTGTCGCTTCAGTAGCTATCTGTTTTGCACAAGCAGGTTCCCTTTTAAATATTTTCCTTCGCACAAAAGAAGATAAAGTTAAACAATTGACAATTCCAGCTTTCATCTCTGCCCTCTTTGGGGTAACTGAACCAGCTATCTACGGTATTACTCTTCCAATGCGTACGCCATTTGTTATGACATGTATTGCTGGGGCTATTCAAGGAGCTTTCCTTGGTTTCTTTAACACTACAGGATTTACAATGGGTGGTATGGGACTCTTCGCTATTCCATCATATATCACTCCAGCTGAAATCCCAGCAGGAGCTAGCACAGATCCAAATAACGTTTGGTATTTCATTGCAGCTATCGTAATGTCATTTGTTCTTGGATTTGTATTGACACAATTCACAAAAATTCCAAAACTATACGAAAAAAACTAAAGGATAAAAATCCCTAAAAAGAAGTCAAAGGTTGAAGTAGCACCATGTTACTTCAACCTTTTTATGATGCAGAAATGTAAAGAGTTAATAGAACTAAAAAATCCTCCTTGCTTGTACAAGGAGGATGGTTTTATATGAGAATTACATTTCGTTTGGAGCTTCAACGCCAAGAAGACGAAGGGCTTCTTTAAGAACAGTTGCAGTAGCATAGCTGAGGGCTAGGCGGCTGTCACGTTCTGGGCTTTCATCAAGAATGCGCGTGTGAGCATAGTATTTGTTGAAGGCTTGTGCTAAGCTGATAGCATATTTAGCAATAATAGATGGTTCAAAGTTGTCTGAAGCACGAACAATGATACGTGGGAAGTCCTGGATAAGTTTGATGATTTCCCAGCTTTCCGCATCCTTAAGACTGTAAACTTTGTTGACATCTACTGTAAACTCAGCTTTACGCAAGATAGATTGGATACGTGCATGAGCATATTGAACGTAAGGTCCAGTCTCACCTTCGAAGGATACCATGGCTTCAAGGTCGAAGTCATATCCGTTCATGCGATCAGTTTTAAGGTCGTAGAACTTGATGGCACCAACACCAACTGCATGAGCAACAGCTTCTTTGTTAGCAAGGTTAGGGTTCTTATCTTCGATTTGTGAAGCGGCACGAGATACAGCTTCTGCGATAGTTGGCTCAAGTAAGATAACATTACCTTTACGTGTTGACAATTTCTTACCACCTTTAGTAACAAGACCAAAGGCAACGTGAGTCATGTCATCAGACCAGTCGTAACCCATTTCTTTCAAAACAGCCTTAAGTTGTTTGAAGTGGGCAGATTGTTCATTACCAACGACGTAGATTGATTTGGCAAAATCGTAAGTGCGTTTGCGGTAAAGGGCAGCTGCAAGGTCACGTGTAATGTAAAGCGTAGCGCCATCCGATTTTTTAATCAGAGCTGGATGTTCAATGCCATATTTATCCAATTTGACAACTTGGGCACCTTGAGATTCTTCCAATAGTCCTTTAGCTTCAAGGAGCTCAACAATCTCATCCATCTTGTCATTGTAGAAAGCTTCGCCATTATAAGAATCAAAAGAAACGTTAAGTTCATTGTAAAGACGGTTGAATTCTACGAGGCTTTCGTCACGGAACCATTGCCATAGGCTAGTTGCTTCCTCGTCGCCTGCTTCCAATTTACGGAACCATTCACGTGCTTCTTCATCCAAGCTTGGATCTTCTTCAGCTTCAGCATTGATGCGGACATAGAGTTTCAAGAGTTCAGCGATTGGGTTAGCTTCAACAGCTTCCTTATCGCCCCACTTTTTGTAGGCAACAATCAACATTCCAAACTGTTTACCCCAGTCACCCAAGTGATTGATGCGAACAGGATTGTAACCCAGTTTAGCTACAATGTTTGCCAAGCTGTCTGCGATAACAGTTGAGCGCAAGTGACCGATTGAGAAAGGTTTTGCGATGTTAGGGCTAGACATATCAAAGGCAATGTTGCGGCCTTGTCCAAGGTCTTGGTTGGCATAGTCGCTGCCTGCCTCAAGGACTTGACTAAGAACAGTAGCAGAAATTTTAGCTTTGTCTAAGAAGAAGTTGATGTAAGGACCAACTGCTTCAACTTTTTCAAAGTTGCTGGCATCAATTTTTTCAGCAATATCACTAGCAATCATTTGTGGTGCTTTGCGAAGCACTTTAGCCAATGAAAAGGCAGGGAAGGCAAGGTCTCCCATATCAGAATTTTTAGGTGTTTCAAGTAAGTTTAAGATAGTATCTTGCTCAAGTTCAGGTACAACCTTGGCAATTTCCTCAGCAATGAGTTTTTTGGTATCCATGAGTGTCTCCTCGTTATAGTATAGTCATTCTATTTTATCACAAAATAGCAGAGCTGTTGCAATAGAAAACGCTAGCAATTGGATAAAATTATTAATTTGCGATTTTTCCACTAAAACCCTTGAGAATTAACGATAGAAAGGTGAAAAAAAATCACTTTTTTGATATAATTCTAGAGATATTATGCATAAACGGAGAAAATTAATGAATAAAATAAATCGCCAAAATCTCATTAAGCGTTTGATTCAGTCAGGCCAAATTGGGACTCAGGAAGAAATCAAACATCATTTACACGAAGAAGGGATTGATGTTACCCAAGCAACCCTTTCACGTGACTTGCGCGAAATCGGCCTTCTCAAGTTGCGAAATGCTGAAGGAAAGCTCTATTATAGTCTTGCTGAAACAAGTAATAGCAAATTTAGCTCTGCTGTGGTTTCCTATATTCTGAAAGTGGCACGAGCTGGTTTTATGTTGGTCTTGCATACTAATCTAGGTGAAGCGGATGTTCTTGCCAATGTTATTGACAGTGATGCTATCCCTGAGATTCTAGGAACTATTGCTGGTGCAGATACTCTTTTGGTTATTTGTAAAGACGAAGAGACAGCTCGTAAATTTGAACAAGAATTATCAGCAGCAATATGAGAACCTACGACCAAGCAGTCGAGCATCTTAAAGAGGCCATTCAAGAACACGAGAGTATAATTGCTTTTAAAAAAGCAGAGCAAAAAATGCAGTCATATCCTGAACTTGAGCATTTGGCCCATAAGATGAAGGCTTACCAGCAAGATGCTGTGCTTTTTAAGAAGATTGATAAAAAACAAGCCCAAAACCTTGCTGATGAAAAAGCAAGTAAACTTGAAGCAGAGCTCACTGGCCTTCCCATTGTTCAAGACTACCGCGCTAAGATGCAGGATGCCAGTGACTTGATTCAGTATGTGACTAAAACTTTGGAAGATAAGATAAACAAGGAGTTAGCCAATGGCAAATGAAAAAATATCTCCTGGCATGCAACAGTATTTGGATGTAAAAAAAGACTATCCAGATGCTTTTTTGCTTTTCCGCATGGGAGACTTTTACGAACTATTCTATGAAGATGCTGTTAAGGCTGCCCAGATTTTAGAAATCAGCCTAACTAGCCGAAATAAAAATGCAGAGAACCCAATTCCTATGGCAGGGGTGCCTTATCATTCTGCCCAGCAATACATTGATGTCCTGGTTGAAATGGGACACAAGGTAGCCATTGCTGAGCAGATGGAGGATCCCAAACAGGCTGTAGGTGTTGTCAAGCGTGAAGTGGTTCAGGTCATCACACCAGGGACAGTCGTTGATTCTACCAAACCAGACAGCGCCAATAATTTCTTAGTGGCTCTCGACTCTGATGGAAAAAACTTTGGCCTAGCCTATATGGATGTGTCAACAGGTGAATTCTTTGCGACTAGCTTGACAGACTTTGCCACTGTCCGCAGTGAAATTCAAAACCTAAAAGCCCGTGAAGTGGTTCTAGGTTTTGACCTGTTAGAGGCTGATGAACAGGTTCTAGTTAAGCAAATGAATCTCCTTCTTTCTACTGAGAAAGAGCGTTTTGAAGATGTACACTTGATTGACACCAGCTTGACAGACTTAGAAATCTCTGCGGCGGAAAAGCTCCTACAATATGTCCATAGGACTCAGAAACGTGAGCTCAGCCATTTACAAAAGGTTCTTCACTATGAAATCAAGGATTACCTGCAGATGTCTTATGCGACCAAGTCTAGTTTGGACTTGCTGGAGAATGCTAGAACCAGCAAGAAGCATGGCAGTCTTTATTGGCTCTTAGACGAGACTAAGACGGCTATGGGTATGCGTCTTTTGCGTAACTGGATCGACCGCCCTCTGGTTAACGAGGAGCTGATCAAGGAACGTCAGGACATTATTCAAGTCTTCTTAGATCACTTCTTTGAGCGCAGTGATTTATCCGATAGCCTAAAAGGCGTCTATGACATTGAACGTTTAGCCAGCCGTGTTTCTTTCGGTAAGGCTAATCCTAAAGATTTGTTGCAGTTGGGCAATACGCTGGCGCAGGTTCCCCTGATTAAGGCCATCTTAGAATCCTTTGGCTCTCCAGAACTTGACAAACTTGTCAACCAAATTGACACTCTGCCAGAATTAGAAAATCTTATTCGCTCTGCTATTGACCCAGATGCCCAAGCGGTTATTACTGAGGGGAATATAATCCGAACAGGTTTTGACCAAACTCTGGATAATTACCGTAAGGTTTTGCGTGAGGGAACGACTTGGATTGCTGATATTGAAGCCAAGGAAAGGGCTGTTTCTGGCATCACCAATCTTAAGATTGACTACAATAAAAAAGACGGGTATTATTTCCACGTCACTAATTCTAACCTGTCCTTGGTGCCGGAGCATTTCTTCCGTAAAGCAACTTTGAAAAATTCTGAGCGTTATGGGACTGCTGAATTGGCTAAAATCGAAGGGGAGATGCTGGAAGCGCGTGAACAGTCTTCAAGTCTGGAGTATGATATTTTCATGCGTATCAGAGCTCAAGTTGAACGCTATATCACACGACTTCAAGATTTGGCCAAGGCAATTGCCACAGTGGATGTTCTCCAAAGCTTAGCAGTCGTGGCTGAAAATAACCACTATGTCCGCCCAAGTTTTAATGAGCAGCATGAGATTAGTATTGAAAATGGGCGCCATGCTGTTGTCGAAGTGGTTATGGGGGTCCAAGAGTATATTCCAAATAGTATTCACTTTGATCAAAAGACCAGCATCCAATTGATTACTGGTCCTAATATGAGTGGTAAGTCAACTTATATGCGTCAGTTAGCTTTGACCGTTATCATGGCTCAAATCGGCTCATTCGTTGCGGCAGACAAGGTTGATCTTCCAGTTTTTGATGCCATCTTCACCAGAATCGGGGCGGCAGATGACTTGATTTCGGGTCAATCAACCTTCATGGTTGAAATGATGGAAGCAAATCAAGCCATCAAGCGCGCTAGTCAAAACTCTCTTATCCTTTTTGACGAATTGGGACGTGGGACTGCCACTTATGATGGTATGGCCCTCGCTCAATCAATTATTGAGTATATTCATAACCATATCAAGGCTAAGACCATGTTTGCCACCCATTACCATGAGTTGACTGACTTGTCAAACCAATTGCCAGAACTTGTCAACGTTCATGTGGCTACCTTGGAAAAAGATGGTGAGGTCACCTTCCTCCATAAAATTGCGCAAGGACCGGCTGACAAATCTTATGGTATCCATGTGGCCAAGATTGCAGGTCTGCCAGAAGCACTGCTTGAACGGGCAGATAAGATTTTAACTTCCTTGGAATCAAATGCCGCTCAGCTCTCTACCTCTGAGCTTTCTGAACCATTAGACACAGCAGTGGAAATAGCAGAGCCTCAGCAATTGTCCCTCTTTGAAGATGACAAATCTCAGACAATTGTTCAAGCCCTAAAAGCAATTGACCTTATGAATCTGACTCCGATGGAAGCTATGAACACCATATATGAACTCAAAAAGATACTGTAAAGCATTCTTGTCTATTGTGTAAATGAAGTTTACGATCCGTTTACACAGATAACAAAAGGAGGCCACTCTTAGATAGAGTTGTCTCCTTTTTATGTTATAATAGGATTACTATGAATTGAGACTAATATGTTTGGAGTCGTGCGTGTATGGAGAATTTGAGTAAGAGACTAGTGGATAAAAGTATAGAAGCTTTTATTATGGGACTTGAAATTTATAATAAACCTACCATTAGATATAGGATTGAAGGCGAAGGCTTCAGCTTTTTTATCTGCAATGCTTGGGAACTGATGTTGAAAGCTGAACTTTTAAATCGAAATATAAAAATTTACTATCAAGATAAGCCTGATAGGACAATTAGTTTGGAAAAAGCTGTAAAAACGGTTTATCCAGATGAAAATACTCGAATTCGATTGAACCTCATAAAAATAATTGATTTGAGGAATATTAGGACTCACTATATTATTGAAGATTATGAAGTGAAATATGCGCCTCTGTTTCAAGCATATGTTTTGAATTTTATTTCTGAGATGTCAAAATTTCATAATAAAGATGTGACTGAATATATTGCTCAAAACTTTTTAACGATTTCAGCTAACTATGAGCCTTTGACTAATGAGGAGATTAAACTAAAATATCCTCCAGAAATTGCTGAAAAATTTATTAAGCAAGCAAATGAAATCGAGGTACTTAGCGACGAATACAATTCTGATAAGTTTGCAATTAATATTAGACAAAATCTATACATTACCAAGAAAAAGGATGAAGCAGACTTTATTGTTCGTATTAATAAATCTGCTGAAAATGAGGTCTCAATCGTTAAAGAGTTAAAAGATCCGTCAGATACTCATAAGTATTCTTTTAGTAATGTTGTTACTGTTGTGCAAGAGAGACTTAAGAAACAACAGATAAAACTAGGATATGACAAAGGCTTCAATTCTTATGTACTTACCTTGGTTATTGACTTTTATAATGTGAAGACGGAGCCTAAGTACGCTTATAAACATGTTTTAGGAACTAGCAGTCACTTTACCTACTCTCAGCAATTTATTGACTTTATTGTGTCTGAAATAAAAAAGGACCCTCAAAAATTTGTTGAGAGCTTAAGGAGAGCAAAATAAAAAAGATAACCCCAGGCACATAGGAATGCTCAGTACAAAGTACTTACCCCATTTTGGGACCCAGCGTTAATCCTTCCCAAGTTATCTTTTGTTACTTTAATTATATCACGTGCGTAAAAAATGTAAAGTTTTTAGAAGTATAATCATTGGTGATAAATTAGAATGCTAACTAATTACCATTAGTATTGAAAGTGATAGGTAGTGTTGTCCTTGAGCATATTGATGACATCAATAAGTTGAATTCCACGTGTAAGAAATTGTTCGTTTCTGGGGATTAACTTTAGATTAATAAACACAGTTTAGAAAGGGTTGTTTATAGATTATGTCAAAAATTATTGAGCTTCCAGAAATTCTTGCCAATCAGATTGCTGCTGGTGAGGTGATTGAAAGACCTGCCAGTGTTGTCAAAGAGCTGGTAGAGAACTCTATTGATGCTGGAAGTAGACAGATAACCATTGAAATTGAGGAATCTGGTTTAAAACTCATTCAAATTACGGATAATGGAGAGGGGATTGCTCAGGAGGACGTTGCGCTCAGTCTCCGTCGTCATGCCACAAGTAAGATTAAGAATCAATCAGATCTCTTCCGCATCCGAACACTTGGTTTTCGAGGTGAAGCCATTCCTTCTATCGCATCAATCAGTAAATTCACTGTTAAAACAGCAGTTGCTGGAGAAGCCCACGGAACCCTCCTTGTGGCCAATGGAGGGGAAATCGAAAAAGTAGAACCCGTCTCAACACCGGTTGGCACCAAGATAAAGGTCGAAAATCTCTTCTTTAACACCCCAGCCCGTCTTAAATACATGAAGAGTATTCAGTCAGAGCTGGCTCATATTGTTGATGTGGTTAACCGTCTTAGTCTGGCTCATCCTGAGGTAGCTTTCACCCTTATTAATGATGGCCGAGAAATGACAAAGACTTCTGGAACGGGAGATTTGCGTCAGGCCATTGCTGGTATTTATGGTCTCAATACGGCTAAAAAGATGGTAGAGATTTCTAACAGTGACTTGGACTTTGAAGTATCAGGCTATGTCAGTCTTCCTGAGCTGACCAGAGCCAATAGAAACTACATTACCATCCTTATTAATGGCCGCTATATCAAAAATTTCCTACTCAATCGTGCTATCCTAGACGGCTATGGCTCTAAACTTATGGTGGGACGATTTCCAATTGCAGTCATTGATATTCAGATTGACCCTTACCTCGCCGATGTCAATGTTCACCCAACTAAGCAAGAGGTTCGTATTTCAAAAGAAAAGGAACTGATGCAGCTGATTAGCTCTGCTATTTCCCAAAGCCTAAAGGAGCAAGACCTGATTCCGGATGCTTTGGAAAATTTGGCCAAGTCGAGCACTCGTGGTCAGTCCAAGCCTGAGCAGACGACCTTACCGCTCAAGCAGACCAATCTCTACTATGACAAGGAGCGAAATGACTTCTTCATGAAGCCAGATCTTGTTGAGGAGAAGCCAGCAGTACTAATTGAGCAAGTTGACAACTCTGTAAAGCAAGTTGACGAGGATAAAAGCTCCGCGTCTGTTAAACTTGCCCAACGTTCTGAGTCTGTTGAAGACCATGATGAGCATGAGAGTTTAGACTTTAAGAATAAGACTAAAATCAATAAGTTGATTGATAATCTGGAGAATGAAGAACGCTCAACTTTCCCAGAGTTGGATTATTTTGGTCAGATGCATGGAACTTATCTTTTTGCCCAAGGCAATGGAGGTCTCTATATCATCGACCAACACGCAGCCCAAGAGCGCGTTAAGTATGAGTATTACCGCGAAAAAATCGGTGACGTTGATAGCTCTCTACAGCAGCTTTTAGTTCCATACCTGTTTGAGTTTTCAGCTTCTGATTTCCTCAATTTACAGGAAAAAATGCCCTTGCTTAATCAGGTTGGCATCAACCTTGAACCCTATGGTGACAATACCTTTATTCTGCGTGAGCATCCTATTTGGATGAAGGAGAGCGAAATTGAGTCTGGCGTCTATGAGATGTGCGATATGCTCCTCCTAACCAACGAAGTTTCTATCAAGAAATACCGTGCAGAGCTGGCTATCATGATGTCTTGTAAACGTTCCATCAAGGCCAATCATGTTTTGGATGATTATTCGGCACGAGACCTCTTGGTTCAATTAGCCCAATGTAAGAATCCCTATAACTGTCCTCATGGCCGTCCAGTCCTTGTCAACTTTAGCAAGGCTGACATGGAAAAAATGTTCCGCCGTATTCAGGAAAACCACACTAGCTTGAGAGAGTTAGGCAAGTACTAACTTACTAAAAAAACTCAGCATAGAAAAAGAAAGTAATATCATGTTCGATTATATCAAAGGAAAACTAACAAAAATTACAGCTAAATACATCGTTGTTGAAGCTGGTGGATTGGGCTACATTATCAATGTGGCAAATCCATATAGCTTTACAGACCTTGTCAACCAAGACGTGCAAATTTACCTCCATCAAGTGGTCCGTGAAGATGCTCAACTTCTCTTTGGTTTCCATACAGAGGATGAAAAAGCTGTCTTTCTCAACCTCATCTCTGTCTCAGGTATCGGACCGACAACAGCGCTAGCCATTGTCGCCGTGGATGACAACGAGGGCCTTGTCAACGCCATTGACAACAGTGACATCAAGTATCTCATGAAATTCCCTAAAATCGGCAAGAAAACCGCCCAGCAAATGGTGCTGGATCTAGCAGGTAAGTTTGTTGACCTTCCTGCGGAAAATGGCAAAGCTCCGAAACAAGCAGCAGCAGGCAATGCCCAACTCGACGAAGCCATGGAAGCCCTCCTTGCCCTTGGCTACAAGGCAACAGAACTCAAGAAAATCAAAGCCTTCTTTGAAGGAACCAACGAAAGCGCAGAACAATACATCAAATCAGCTCTCAAAATGCTGATGAAATAGCAGGAGGAGTCACATGAAGCGTTGCTCTTGGGTCAAGATGACCAATCCCCTATACATTGCCTACCATGATCAAGAGTGGGGGCGGCCTCTCCATGATGAACATGCTCTCTTTGAATTGCTTTGCATGGAAACCTATCAATCAGGCTTATCTTGGGAGACTATTCTAAATAAGCGAGATGCTTTCCGTCAGGTCTTTCATGGCTATGATTTGGACACAGTCGCTCAGATGACAGACGCTGAACTGGAAGAAATCTTACAGAACCCAGATGTTATCCGCAATCGCCTCAAAATATTTGCCACAAGAGCCAATGCGCAAGCCTTTCTCAAAATCCAAGAAACTTATGGAAGCTTTGACAGTTACATCTGGTCTTATGTGGACAATCAAGCTATTGTCAACTCAGTTGCCGACTATCGTACTTCGCCAGCCAAAACGTCTCTATCTGAACAAATATCCAAGGACATGAAAAAACAGGGCTTCAAATTTGTTGGACCTGTCTGTGTCTATTCTTTCCTGCAAGCAGCAGGCTTGGTCAATGACCATGAGGATGACTGTGAATTGAAAGATTTAGTCGAATGAAGAGCTTTCAGATAAGGGAGAGAGTGAAGGCAGCTCAAACAGTCAAGGAAGTGACTGTTTGAGCTGGGAAATAAAAACTGACCAAGTCAGTTCACTAAACAGTCTGGGACTAGGCTTTTGGAGCTTTGAATTTAAGGAAACTTCTTTCTCTCAACCGAGAGTAGGGCAAGCTGATAGTGACGATGTTTCAAAGCCCTTCAAATGACTATACTAGCGCAAGCCATTGAGCGGTCCCAGACCGCGTCCAAATTCCTTTAGGAGACAAGATTTATGAAAACCTACGGCCCTTATATACTCGCAGTGCTTTATTTAGCAGTGTTTTTCCTCCCCTTTGCATCCAGCATGGATGCCCTCAGCTATTCCCAAGTGACAGTAACCGGCTTTGACTTTGTTGCCAGCCACCTTCAGGGCTTCGGACTACTCCTCACCTTACTAGTAGGATATGTCCTAGCCAAGCCTAGTCATGAAACCTTGGCGACTGTTTTATTGACCCTAGTTGGCGTCATTCTGCTCTATCTTTATGGCTCGCCCTTTTACGTATCAAACCTGGGTTCAACCAGCTATGGCACCTACCTTAACAGTCTCTTAAGAGCCGGACTACAGTTTGGCTATTATATCTCAGCTCTCCTCGCGGTTTTGGGCTATGCCCTCCTCTGGAAAGAACGCTGATACACATTTTCCACTGACCTTGATTCAGTGGTTTTTCTTTGGGAAAATAGCAGAGCACCCCTTGCAAGAGTGTGCTGCGAATAACAAAAATTTCCGCTGAGTTCTCAACGGAAATTTTTAATTTCTTCTTCCATAGTCTCTAAGAGAGCAGTTTCCTCTGTTAGACTTAAAAGTTCTAGTCCCTTCTTAATCAAATCATCATCCTTACGACAGATGCCAAGACGAACTTGTGAAAACCCCAAATAATCGTAACGTTTTACTTTTTTCGCCACATCAATAGTTTTTAGTGTGATTATTTCACAATCTTCTTTGAGATTATTATATAAGAAAATCGTTGCGAGATTGGATAATAATGAGAATGAGGAGTTATCAATATTTCGATAGTCATCGTATTTGATTAAATTTTCAAGTATCTTACTGGTTATATTTTGAACAATTTCAATTGGAAAATGAGGCAGAATTGTGTTTAATAACCGAAAATCATTTTCGTACCAAGCATCTTGCTTTTCAAGGTAATGCCATATTCTTTGATTGATGTGATTTAACTCTTTTGATTTTTTTTGGATGCCATTTTTTCGAAGAAGAATCATTGAAGTTAAACCATCATTAATCCGTTTGATAGGAATATCATGATTTGTTCTTAAATAGTTTTGACATTTATTCTGAAGCCTTTCTAGTTCGCTAGTACCTATTGCAGTATTATAACTATACACCTTACTAATAATTTCTTCTCTGACACTTGGATGATAAAGGTTGCAGATATACTTAAATTCTTCCAGACTCATGTCAATCTGATGAAGTAAGAAAATCATGGTATCAAATTTGGGGACTGTTTGCCCGCTCTCAATACGGGCCAAGGTTGAGCGTGCTAAGAAATTTTGACAGACATCCTCTTGCGTCAATCCTTTTGATTTTCTGATTTCTTGATACACTTTACCATAATCCCAACGCATAGAGCCAACCTCCTCAAAAAAATAATGTTACTAAAGGCTACAAAATATTATGTAAGCGCATTTTTATTGTATCATAAAATTAAAAAGATAGGAGGAAAGAGTATGTTTGGTAAAAAGAGAATGCTAAGTTTTATCCTATTTACTTTTCTCTGTCTCTTTTCAGGATCATGCTCAAATAGCATCAAAAATGATACGGATAATGTTGATAAGAATACCGTAAAGGATAGTATCAGCCAGAAGACATTGGATTTTAGAGAGGAACCCTCAGATACTCTCTTGAAAGATAGTCTAGAACTGACTTATCCTGATGGAATTCTGTTTACTCCGACGAAAATGAACAATACTTTTGTAATTGGGGAGTCTAGTCAAGAAGATTCCCCAGATCAAAAGTATCTAGGTATTCTAAACATTGATACAAAGGAATTTAAAAAATTAAAAGATGTGGAGAGAACATCAGATATTGTCTCTATTATCATTAATTATGCAGATTCTGATTTTATTCTTTTCGAAGAATTTGATCAAGTAAACTTACAGTCGACGTACTATTTGTGGGATATTTCAAGTAGTACTTATCAGTTGTTAAAACATATATCGGATGTTGTCCCTGTACATTACACTCAAGTTACTAGAGATGAAAATGACATCTATATGAATATCTACTCAGGTAATATCTATCAGACCTATTGCTATAGTATTTCAAACAAGGAAATGTCACTCTTTGAGTCTAGAAATAGCGCTAATCCAGTGGCGGTGGACGATAAGATATTTTACATAACGATTGATAATGAGAACTTGAAAACAAGTTTAATGTGTTTTGATAGTGAAAACGATACTTACCAGACCTTGGATAATACTACACAAGGAAGTGAATATTACAATGGATTGTATACAAATGGAAAAGATGTTATTGTATCAAAAAATATCTCCGGTGAAACCCAGCTATCAATGATGGATGATAATAAAGTTGAAACCTCTTTTTTCTCATCCAATTGGATTGAGACACTAGAATATCAGGATAATTACATTTCATATATCGGAGAAAAGAGAGATGAGGAGAGAATTAAACCACAATACTATCTTATGGATATCGAAAACAAGATAGACTACATCTATGATGACGGTATTATTCTACTTTCTGAAAGAGGGATTTTATGGGTAGATTTTAAAAAAGAGGAGTCAAAAATTGAGAAGGGCCAAGTCTTTACTAATGACAATTCAGTTATGAAATTTTATCAATTTGATTTAGAGGGTAGTCAATAAAGTAGCAACTAGAAATAAATTGAGTTTTAAGCCAAAAAGTGGTATAAAGATGATAAGGATAAGACTGACGAAATAGCACTTATTTGTTTTTAAACTTTAATAAGAAAAGTGGTGACCTATTATGAAAAAAATTATCATCGTCTTACTGTCAGCAGCAATCTTGACGGCCTGTGCAAGCAAGCCTTCTTCCAGTGCTAAAACAGCTCAGTCTTCTGACAAGGTGACTTTGGAAGAATCACAATCTTCGACGAAAGCCTCTACCAGTACTTCGACTAAGGAAGAAGCACAATCAGATAGTCAAGAATCAACATCAAATGAATCGGTTACAGAACAATCTTCTGTTCAAGATAACCAGACTCAACCAACCCCAAGTCAGGAAGTTGAAACAGGAGGGAGTTCGGCCGGTGTGACAGGAGGAGATACTTCAACTTATACGGATTCAACGACTGTTGAAAACCCACCAATGGATGATGAAACGGCTAATCGTTTGATTATAGGCAATAATAATGCTACTGCCTCCACCTCAATACAGGGAGGACAAAAAGCCATTCTTAATGTCTCTCAACAGTACCAGCAAACCTGGAACTGGTGTGCACCGACAGCAGTGAGTATGATTTTATCCTATAAAGGAGTTTCGGTGTCCCAAGCTCAACTGGCTCAGGATATGGGGACTGATGACTCTTTCGGCACCCACAATGCCAATGCTATTCAGGTTCTCAATCGCTATCTTTTTGGCTACGACAACCCCGCAGCTGGTCAGGCAGGCTATCGTCTAGCCACAGTCACCAATTCTAGCTCAAATTCTGAAGACATGCGCCTTTTCAAAGAACGTCTCATTCAGAACATCCGCGATGGCTACCCAATGTATTACACAATTGACAATGCTAGAATGTATCCAGGAAAAAGTGGTGAACATAATGTGACAGGTATTGGTTATCAATTGACCCAAGATGGTTCTGATATCGCCTATGTCTATTACCTGGACCCATCTTATGCCGTCATCGATCCAACCTATGGTGGACTAAAGAAAGTTACACCGGAAGAATTATTATATGCCATGTTGACCTGTGTGGAGCCAAATTATGGCTGGTAATTTGATTTGGTAAATTAGTTCTTAATATAAATAATATATAATTCATTTTTGGGAGGAAAAAGGTTATGAAAAAAATCAAAAATAATGTTTGGCTTATTGTGATTATTGCAATGTTATTTGGCTTAGGTGCCAAAAATGTTGTATCGGCAGTACACGTTGCGACTGTAGCAAACACACGATATGAAATTTATTATGTCATGGGAGGTACAAACATTTCCTACACCTATAAAGAACTAAGGTATCCTAATGGTTTTACATATTCTACAACAAGAGAACGAAAAGATTATGGTGTGAATCCTGCGTACCTTTACACATACCATTACAAGACATACTGAGGCGAGAAATATAAATCTATTGGTACTCATGGATTTGCTTAAGTTAATTAATTTAGCCATGATAGTGGTTAATTTAAGCCTTTACTAAGAAGTCTGCTGGCTTATTGGTGCGACATATGAATTATTAAAAGTAGATATTTTAAGAGGAGAACAAGTGCAATTTTTTACATTTGAATTGAAGCGATTTCTAAAAAATCCCAAAAACCAAGTTTGTCTGGTACTTCTTTTTCTGTTTATTCTAGGTATGTTTACAGTTAATCAAACAGTTTTTAGAAAAAGATTTGCTGAAGCTGATTTAGCCTTTATCAGATTAGATTACCAGCAAGCCCAGCAGGCTGTGAATAGCTTAGAAAAAGAAGTACAGCTACATCCTAATGATGAGGGACTTGCTCAGGCTTTAATAACAGCCAAAAAAGAACATGATTTTAGGGATAAGCAGCTTACTGCTGTCGAGAACAATGATTTTGCTACATTTGCAAATCTAGAAAATCAATTAAATACGTCTAGATTAGATTCTATTCCAGAGAAAGATAGGGATTCTGATGAGTATCGCCAACTTGAGGCAATGGTTAGATATTTTAATGCCATTACATCAGTAAATGGTAATTTTAGTGTTTCTGTGAATGATAGCAGTGATTCAGCATTTATTATAGGGCGCTCTATGGTAGCGTGGTTATCATCAACTACTATTTTTGTACTTGTTACAGTGCTGATTGCAGACGGAGTCAGTCACGATATTGAAAGTTCACAAATTCGTTTTTATCATTTAATGGGAGGTAGAAAGCCGAAACAGTTAGTTCTGAAATTAGTGGTTCCAATTTTAGCGGTTTTTGTAACGACTCTGACTGTTTTTTTACTTTGTTACGTGATAAATGGTTTGTTTGATGGCTATGGAACTTGGCAATATCCCTATTTAATGTCAAATGGTATCATACTTCCAATTTGGAAAATGAGTTTGAATACAGTAACAATGTTTCTAGTCGCTTTGATTTTCATTGGTAGTTTAGGACAATTTTTATCGTTAATTTTCAAGAAAAGTTTAGTTGTTATAGGACTAATTGTAGTTTTCTTGACAGGATTTATGACAATTTCACAGGAAGAATGGTTTCAGCCTTTTAAGAAATTCGTACCTTTTGAGTACTTGGGCTATGGACAACTTATCAATGATGTTAAAATACTCCCAAGCAAGGCTATCACAATCGGTATTATATATTTGACAAGTATGAGTCTTATTTTTATAGTATTTTCAGTTTACTTGTACCAACATTATTACTATCGGAAAGTAGGTAAATGATGGCAGGATTGAAAGTTAATAACCTAACAACAGAAGTCTTTCAAGATTTGAGCTTTAACCTACCAAAGACCGGCTTACTTGGCATAGTTGGTCGTAATGGTGTTGGGAAGAGCACCTTATTTAGCACAATCAATGGAGAAATCAAAGTTTCAGATAATTGTATAGAATCAGGTAAGGTATCCTATATTCCAAATCTAGAAATTTTTGACAAACACTTATCAGCTCAGGACTATCTCCGACTTCTAAAAGTAGATGAGCAGGTGGTTTTTCAAAAAAACTTAGAGACAATGGGTGGCGCTAATTTTCTGAAGCAAAAAATCGGCAAGTACTCTCTAGGTATGAAAGAGTTATTTGCTATTTTATATCTTCTTTCTATCCAATCTGACCTCATCATTTTCGATGAATTGCTTGATGGTCTTGATGAACAAAGGCGTTTTAGAGCTTATAAATTGTTAAAGGAGCAGAGCAAGACTAAGTTAATTTTACTCACCTCTCATAACTTATCTGAAGTTTTTGAGGTTTGCGATTGCGTATACCTTTTGGAAAAAGATTCTCTGAAATCAATTGATCGTAGAGACCTCGAGCGTGTCATGTTTTCGAGTGGTGATTTTCGATACGAAAGTAAAAGTTGACAAGATTCTTTTGGAAAACCTGCTCTGCTATTTTCCAAAAAAGAGACAAAGTCAAAATCATCAAGTTTTTATCAGATTTCCCCCCCAATTTTTAGTGAATTGGGGATTTTTTTGTTAAAATGAAGAAGCAAATGCGAATAAATAAGTAGGTGGTAAAAATGAAAGCTGAAATCATTGCTGTCGGGACTGAAATTTTAACAGGGCAGATTGTTAATACCAATGCCCAGTTTTTGTCTGAAAAATCTGCAGAGCTGGGTGTAGATGTTTACTTCCACACGGCTGTTGGTGATAATGAGGAGCGTCTCTTATCTGCAATTGATATTGCCAGCAAACGTAGTGACATTGTCTTGCTCTGTGGTGGCTTGGGCCCAACCGAAGATGATTTGACTAAGCAAACTCTAGCCAAATATCTAGGACGTCAACTCGTTTTTGATGAACAAGCAAGCAAGCGTTTGGACGAATTCTTTGCGACCCGTCCTCAGTATGCCAGAACGCCTAACAATGAGCGTCAAGCACAGATTGTGGAGGGTTCTACACCTATTCAGAATGTGACTGGTCTTGCTGTTGGAAGTCTTTTAGAAGTTGGTGGCGTAACCTACATTGTCTTACCTGGCCCGCCAAGTGAGCTCAAACCAATGGTACTGCAAAATCTTGTTCCCCTTTTTGTTGAAGATAATCAGACACTGTATTCACGTGTTTTGCGCTTCTTTGGGATTGGAGAAAGTCAGTTGGTTACAGTCTTATCTGACTTAATTGACAATCAGTCAGACCCAACCTTGGCTCCTTATGCCAAAACAGGCGAAGTGACTCTTCGTTTGTCAACTAAGGCAAAGACACAAGAAGAAGCTGATGTTAAGTTAGATGCCCTTGAAGCTCAAATTATGGCCATTAAAACCTTGGAAGGTCAAGAACTATCAGAACTTCACTATGGTTATGGAGATGATAACAGCTTGGCGCGTGTGGCTTTTGAAATGCTCAAGGAGCAGGGTAAGACCATTACAGCAGCTGAGAGTTTGACTGCAGGTCTCATCCAGTCTAGTCTGGCAGACTTCCCAGGTTCTTCAAAGGTCTTTAACGGTGGCTTTGTGACCTATAGTATTGAAGAAAAATCTAAAATGTTACAGATTCCTCTTACAGACTTGCAGGAGCATGGTGTTGTGTCTAGCTTTACAGCTGAAAAAATGGCAGAGCAGTCACGTCTTTTGACCGATGCCGATTTTGGTATTGGTCTGACAGGTGTAGCTGGCCCAGATGAGCTTGAAGGTCAACCAGCAGGAACAGTTTTCATTGCCCTTGCCACTAGAACAGGTGTTCAATCAATACGTGTTGTTATTGGAGGACGCAGTCGTTCAGATGTTCGTTATATCGCTACCTTATATGCCTTTAATTTAGTGCGCCGCGCTTTATTAAAGGACTAGAATTTGATATAATGGAAAAGATATATCTCTAGAAGAGAAGGAGAAAAATTTGGCTAAAAAAACGAAAAAAACTGAAGAAATCACCAAAAAATTTGGTGACGAACGTAAAAAAGCTCTTGACGATGCCCTAAAAGTTATTGAAAAAGATTTCGGTAAGGGTGCAGTTATGCGTCTTGGTGAACGCGCAGAGCAAAAAGTTCAAGTTATGAGTTCAGGTTCTTTGGCTCTTGATATTGCACTTGGTGCAGGTGGTTATCCAAAAGGACGTATTATTGAAATCTACGGGCCAGAGTCATCTGGTAAAACAACCGTTGCCCTTCACGCTGTTGCTCAAGCACAAAAAGAAGGCGGAATCGCTGCCTTTATCGACGCTGAGCACGCTCTTGACCCAGCTTATGCTGCAGCCTTGGGTGTTAACATTGATGAGCTCCTCTTGTCACAGCCTGATTCAGGTGAACAAGGTCTTGAAATCGCAGGTAAATTGATTGATTCTGGTGCGGTTGACCTTGTGGTTATTGACTCAGTTGCGGCTCTTGTCCCTCGTGCTGAAATTGATGGTGACATCGGTGACAGCCACGTTGGTTTGCAAGCGCGTATGATGTCACAAGCCATGCGTAAACTGTCTGCATCAATCAACAAAACCAAAACAATTGCTATCTTTATTAACCAATTGCGTGAAAAAGTTGGTGTCATGTTTGGTAATCCTGAAACAACACCTGGTGGACGTGCCCTTAAATTCTACGCCTCAGTGCGTTTGGATGTTCGTGGAAATACACAAATCAAGGGAACTGGTGACCAGAAAGACAGCAATGTTGGTAAGGAAACTAAAATCAAGGTTGTTAAAAACAAGGTTGCTCCGCCATTTAAAGAAGCCTTTGTGGAAATCATGTATGGGGAAGGTATTTCACGTACAGGTGAACTTGTTAAGATTGCTAGTGATTTGGATATTATCAAAAAAGCTGGCGCTTGGTTCTCATACAATGACGAGAAAATCGGACAAGGTTCTGAAAATGCTAAGAAATTCTTGGCAGAGCATCCAGAAATTTTCGATGAAATCGATCGTAAAGTACGTTTGCACTACGGTTTGATTGAAGAAACTGAAGAAGAAAAAAAAGCAAAAAAGGCTGACAACAAAGCAGAAGCTGAAGAAGCAGATGAGTTAGTACTTGAGCTTGATGACGCAATCGAAATCGAAGAATAAAACGAAAGAGAAGTCCCCGGGGCTTCTTTTTTAGCGTCCTCTTCTCCTTAGTCTCTTCGTAAGACTAAATCAAAATGATACATTGTCACTTTCGACCTGCTTTTCCCTAGCGCTGTCCTCGTCTCACTTCCTCATCTGATTTTGATTTAATTTGAGTTTAAAGATGACAGAAAGATTAAAATATGTCATTTTACAACTTTTTAGTTGACAATTTAAAAATAGGTCTCTAGACCTATGTTTTGTCTCTGCTAGGTATGTTATAATACAAGTATCATGGGATAGAAAGTGAGAATGAACATGATTAAGATTTATACAATTTCAAGTTGCACTAGCTGCAAAAAAGCTAAAACTTGGCTCAACGCTCATCAGCTCCCTTACAAAGAACAAAACCTCGGAAAAGAACCCCTATCACGCGAAGAAATTATGGCAATCCTTACAAAAACTGAAAATGGGATTGAAAGTATCGTTTCTTCAAAAAATCGTTACGCTAAGGCCCTAAATTGTGATATTGAAGATTTGAGCCTTAATGAAGTCATTGACCTCATTCAAGCAAACCCACGTATTTTGAAGAGCCCAATTTTGATTGACGAAAAACGTCTTCAAGTTGGTTACAAAGAAGATGATATTCGTGCCTTTTTGCCACGCGCTATTCGTAATGTCGAAAATGCAGAAGCACGTCTTCGCGCAGCTCTATAGACCCTAATGTCTTATTATAGACAAGATAACCCCCAAAACCGTGCAGCGTCATGAGGCGATTTTGTGCGGTTTTTATATTTTATAGAAGAGACTCTAATCACAAAAATTTTGAAAGAGTTTACAGAAAAGCAATTGAAATCCTTGTTTAATCAAATGAAATGGGTTATAATAAGGGATAAGAGAATTTCAGAAAGAAGGTGTAAGTATGGGATTTACAGAAGAAACTGTTCGCTTCAAATTGGACGATACTAACAAAAAAGAAATCAGTGAGACTCTCACAACTGTTTACCGTTCATTGGACGAAAAAGGCTACAACCCCATCAATCAGATTGTCGGTTATGTCTTGAGTGGGGACCCTGCTTATGTTCCTCGTTACAATGACGCCCGCAACCAGATTCGCAAGTATGAGCGCGACGAAATCGTTGAAGAGTTGGTTCGCTATTACCTCAAAGGAAATGGAATTGATTTGAAATGAGAATCATGGGATTAGACGTCGGCTCTAAAACAGTCGGTATAGCAATTAGTGACCCTTTAGGTTTTACAGCTCAAGGTGTTGAAATCATTAAAATCGACGAAGAAGCTGGCGATTTTGGCTTTGACCGCTTAGGTGAACTTGTTAAAGAGTACAAAGTTGACAAATTCGTTGTTGGCTTGCCAAAGAATATGAACAATACCGAAGGTCCGCGTGTTGAAGCCAGCAAGGCTTATGGTGAGAAAATCGCTGATTTATTTGGAATCCCTGTTGATTACCAAGATGAGCGTTTAACTACTGTACAAGCTGAGCGTATGCTAGTTGAACAAGCTGATGTCAGCCGTGGCAAACGTAAGAAAGTCATTGATAAATTGGCAGCACAGCTTATTTTACAAAATTATTTAGATAGAATGTTTTAAAAACAAGACATAAAAGGAGAAAACATGGCACATAACCATAACCACGATCATGATCATGACCACGAAGTTATTACACTTGTTGATGAACAAGGTAACGAAACATTATTTGAAATTCTTTTGACGATTGACGGTCGTGAAGAATTCGGTAAAAACTATGTTCTTTTGGTACCAGCTGGTGCTGAAGAAGATGAGCAAGGTGAGATTGAAATTCAAGCTTACTCATTCACTGAAAACGAAGACGGTACAGAAGGTGACCTTCAACCGATTCCAGAAGATTCAGACGCTGAATGGGATATGATTGAAGAAGTCTTCAATAGCTTCTTGGACGAAGAATAATAAAGTATTTAGAGTGGGCAAAGCCCTCTCTTTTTTTTGCCCTCTTTTTCGAATAGGTTAGGAGAAGGAGGAATTTTATGAAAAAGACCAGATTAAGTCAGGAAGAAAAACTCTTTTTGATACGCTATGAAAGCCAATCTTTTCATCGCTTTCGAGACATTTTAAGCTATAGTATTGTCTGTGGAAAATTGACTAAATCTTAGATTCTGATATACTGGAAGTATCATATTCAAGGAGAATCAATGTGAATCAAACACCTGAAGAGAGCTTGGTAGCCAAAGAGTCGTATGAGGACTATAGCCGTTCTCAACGCCATCAAGGGGTAAATAGGGAATCACGTAAAGAAGTCAAAAAGACTAAGGTTCCAACTCTACATAAGCTCTACATCGTATTTTGGAGTGCTCTGACAGCTTGTCTGAGTTTTGCCGTTCTTCCATTTTTAGCAGACACTGCAAACAGCCTTCAATCTCAAAATTTCTATCTTGGTTTAATGGTGACCAAAGGGCAGTTGCCTTTTAGTGACTTATTTGCGACAGGTGGATTCCTCTATTATATTATTCTAGCTATCGGTTTCTTTATTAGTGCTAACTTGTGGATAGCCTTGGTTAATTTCCTGGCCTATTATGTGACAGGGATTTATCTCTATAAAGTTTTCTATTACTTTACTGAGGATAGCAAGGTTGCTACGATTGCCAATCTGATTTTTTATCTGCTCAATCTCATTTTGGGCTTTGGTGGACTCTATCCAATTCAGTGGGCAATGCCTTTTGTCATGGTTTCCCTCTGGTTCTTGATTAAGTATTTTGCAGGTATTATCAAGGATGAAGCCTTCATTTTATACGGCTTTGCTGGAGCAGCTGCCATGTTGTTGGAGCCCCGTACACTCATTTTCTGGGGAATTTCCTTCATAACCATTGGGATTTACAATATTAGCCAGAAGCATGTTGCAAGAGGATTTTACCAACTGCTGTGTATTATCTTAGGCACAATTTTGGTCTTCTATACAAGCGGTTATTTTATTTTGAACCTGCAGATTTTGTCCCCTTACATCAGCCAAGCGGTGATTTATCCATTTACCTATTTTGCAGTAGGTAGCCAAAACTTGTGGTTGTCTATTCTTTTCCATCTGCTTGTAGCTCTGGCTTCCGGCCTCTTGCTAGGATTCTTCGGTTTCTTCCGAGGTGCCTTTAAAGGTGAGGACAAGGTATCTAAGTTCTTGATTTTCCTTGTGGCCTTCATCTATTTGGTCATTGCTTGCCTATCTCAAGATTTTCGACTTTACCATCTTTTAACGCTCCTACCTTTCGGTTTGATTTTGACTGTTATGTCGCTTAACACAAGTTATCAGCGTAGCTTGGCCAAGACATCACACCGCCGAAAGAAGACAGGTCGCGGCGCAAGTCAATTCCTAAGCTATTTCTTGAGAAAACATCTTTACCTACCGATTTTGGTTCTTATCTTATCATTTGGGCATTTAACTTATGTTTCTCTTATGGGGCTTTCGGAAAATGCAGAGCGCTCCACAATTGCGACTTATCTGACTAGCCAGCTTGGCAGTGAAGATAAGATTTATGTCTGGGATGACTCAGCTAAAATTTATTTCGAAACTCAAGCTCAAACTAGTGCTCAATTTGCCCTTCCAACAGTGAATACTGTGAAAAAATCAAATGCTAAACTTTTAGAGGATGATTTATTACAAGTTGATTCAGAATTTGTAGTGGTTAATCCTGAAATACCGATGTCTGATGTTTTGAAAAATAGCCTAGAGGCTAACTATGACAAGGTTTCAGTAGAGGGTGTTTCCACTTTCAAAATTTATCAGAAAAAATAATGAAAAATCAATATGTAGTGTTATGTTTAAAATATCGACACAACATATTGATTTTTTTTTCTACAATGGTATAATAGTAAAAGATTTAATAATAGAAAAAATAACTGAGATAGATTATCACAAAAGCAACTTTTCTAAGTTGCTTCTTGCTATGATAGAGGTTTAAAGAGCAAATTGATTTGTTTTATAAGCTCATCTATGGTAAGCGTAAAAAATCAGCATTATATTTTTTTCTTAGAAGTAATGAAGGGACTTTGACCATGATGACATTGGAAAAAGAAAAAATTGTAACACGTTCGGACATGAAAGTAATTAAACGCGACGGTCGTTTGGTTAACTTTGATGCAGATAAGATTTACAGTGCACTTTTGAAAGCTAGCAATAATGTAACCAAGATGTCTCCACTTGTTGAGGCGAAGTTGGAAGGAATTGCTGACCGTGTCATCGCTGAAATCTACGAACGTTTCCAAAATAATATTAAAATTTACGAGATTCAAAACATTGTTGAACATGAGCTTTTAGAGGCTAATGAGTATGCCATTGCCAATGAGTACATCAACTACCGTACACGCCGCGATTTTGACCGTGCCAAGGCAACAGATATCAACTTTACCATTGATAAATTGCTCAACAAAGACCAAACTGTGGTCAATGAAAATGCTAATAAAGACAGTGATGTTTTCAATACGCAACGTGATTTGACGGCTGGTATTGTTGGTAAATCAATTGGTCTTAAAATGTTGCCAAGTCATGTTGCCAATGCTCACCAAAAGGGTGACATTCATTACCATGACCTTGATTACAGCCCATACACACCAATGACCAACTGCTGTCTTATTGACTTCAAAGGTATGTTGGCTAATGGATTCAAGATTGGGAATGCTGAGGTGGAAAGTCCTAAGTCTATTCAGACAGCGACAGCTCAGATCTCTCAAATCATTGCCAACGTAGCCTCAAGCCAGTATGGCGGTTGTACGGCAGACCGCATTGATGAATTTTTGGCTCCATACGCGGAGCTCAATTACCAAAAACACCTCAAAGATGCTCAAGAATGGGTAGCTGAAGAGAAGCGTGAAGATTACGCGCGTGCTAAGACTAAGAAAGACATCTATGATGCCATGCAGTCTTTGGAGTATGAGATTAATACCCTTTTCACTTCAAATGGTCAAACGCCATTTACATCACTTGGTTTTGGTCTAGGAACTAACTGGTTTGAACGTGAAATTCAAAAAGCTATTCTTGAGATTCGCATCAAGGGCTTGGGTTCTGAACATCGCACAGCTATCTTCCCTAAACTCATCTTTACAGTTAAGCGTGGTCTTAATTTAGAGCCAGATAGTCCTAACTATGACATCAAACAGCTGGCTCTTGAGTGTGCCACAAAACGTATGTATCCAGATATGTTATCATACGATAAAATCGTTGAATTGACTGGGTCTTTCAAGGCTCCTATGGGATGTCGTTCATTCTTGCAAGGCTGGAAGGATGAAAATGGTGTGGATGTTACCTCAGGTCGTATGAACCTGGGTGTTGTTACTGTCAATCTTCCACGTATTGCCATGGAATCAAATGGTGACATCAATAAATTCTGGGAAATCTTCAATGAGCGTATGGCCATTGCTAAGGATGCCCTTGTTTACCGTGTGGAACGTGTTAAGGAAGCAACGCCAGCTAATGCTCCGATTCTTTACCAATATGGTGCTTTCGGTCAACGTCTTGGTAAGTATGATAATGTTGATGAACTCTTCAAACATCGTCGTGCTACGGTATCATTGGGTTACATCGGTCTTTATGAAGTCGCTACAGTCTTCTACGGTGGAGAGTGGGAAAATAATGCTGAGGCAAAAGACTTTACAGTTAATATCGTTAAAACCATGAAGAACTTGTGTGCAGATTGGTCTGATGAATATGACTACCATTTCTCAGTTTACTCAACACCATCTGAAAGTTTGACAGACCGTTTCTGCCGTTTAGATACTGAAAAATTTGGTATTGTGACTGACATCACCGACAAGGAATACTATACTAATTCCTTCCACTATGATGTCCGTAAGAATCCAACACCATTTGAAAAACTGGACTTTGAAAAAGTATATCCAGCAGCTGGTGCTTCAGGAGGATTCATTCACTACTGTGAATATCCAGTTCTTCAACAAAATCCAAAAGCGCTTGAAGCTGTTTGGGATTACGCCTATGATCGTGTTGGCTATCTAGGAACAAACACACCAATTGACAAGTGTTACAAGTGTGATTTCGAGGGTGACTTCACACCAACAGAACGAGGATTTACTTGTCCAAACTGTGGTAACAGCGATCCTAAAACAGTAGATGTTGTTAAGCGTACTTGCGGTTACCTAGGTAACCCACAAGCTCGTCCAATGGTAAATGGTCGCCACAAAGAAATCTCAGCCCGTGTTAAACACATGAACGGCTCAACAATCAATAATCCAGGACAATAAAAGTAATAAAAGGTTGCTTAAAGCAACCTTTTATTGATAATATAAAGATTGAGGCGTAGCTTCTATTTGTGGTATTTTTGTGAATTGAAAATGTTGCGAATAAACTTAGTTATCTAAAACTAGATATGACTGTGGAGTCTATTTCTGATGGAACTACAAGACTCGCACTAATTATTTTTATGGAAAATATAAAAAATGAGGCGCAGCTTCTCAATCAGATATTTTTCGCGGTGTGAAAAAGACAATTAGCAGATGGTCTGCTAATTGTCTCGGAAATTTTGAGACTTAGGGCTCAAAATTTAGCTATGGAATTCCGTAGGAAGTCGCTAGCGTCCGTCACACTTCAGAAAAATATCAAAAAGAAAGGAAAAAACAAGTGGGAAAATATCAATTAGATTATAAAGGCATGCAACAAGTGGAGCGATTCCACGAGAAAAATTCAAATGTGAAGGCTAATAAAAAGGCTCGCGTTAATGATTTAAAAGCAAAATTTATCGAGAAAACTAAACAAAAAGCAAGTAAATAAGCTCTGGGTTCAGGGGAGGAAAAGCTATGTTACGTATTGGGATTATCGGACTTGGTGATATTTTTAAGAAAGCTTACTTGCCCAATTTGGGTCAGCTTTCGGGCGTCGAGTGGCATCTCTTTACTCGTCAGACAGCTGTTTTGAATGAAGTGGCCGATAAATTGCCACATTCTAAGACTTATGATTCCCTTGAAGATTTGCATCAAGCCAATCTTGATGGTGTCATGATCCATGCTGCGACAGTGGCTCACTATGACATAGCCAAAGCTTTCCTTGAACGTGGCATTCCCGTTTACATGGATAAGCCCATCACCGAAGATTACCAGCAAACCGCAGCTCTCTACCAGCTGGCAGAGAAGCACAGGACCTTCCTTATGGCAGGCTTCAACCGACGGTTTGCCCCTAAGGTTTTGACAATGGCAGAGCAGGCTGACAAGGCTCGCATCACCGTTGAGAAAAACGATGTCAATCGACTTGGTGACTTCCAATACAAACTCTTTGATTTCTTTATCCATCCCTTGGACACAGCCCTTTTTCTGGCACATGACAAGCCCATCGCAGGCTCTTTCAGCTATCAACTGGTGGGTAAGCAGCTTCAGCAAGTTCAGGTGACACTTGAGACTGTCTCTAGCACTGTTCTAGCTAGCATGAACCTGCAATCAGGCAGTCGCCGAGAAGTCATGGAAGTCCAAATACCAGATGCGACCTATCATCTGGAAAATTTAGATGACTTAACGATTTATAAAGGTCTTGAGGCGACAAAAGATGGTTTTGGTTCTTGGGATACCACCCTCTATAAACGTGGCTTTGAATCTATCATCGCCGCCTTTCTTCAAGCTGTGAAAACAGGCATTTCACCAGTTTCACGTGAAACCAGTCTCCTCAGCCATTGGATTTGTGAGCAGATTAAGCAATCAGAATCCACTTCAGGTCAACTAAATTTTAACTTACCTGACTAGGGAGGTCATATGGAATTACGCAGACCAAGATTAGAGGATAAAGAAACTATTTTGGACATGATGGCTGAGTTCGAAGAGACAGAGTCAGCTCATGATGGTGGTTTTTGGGATAGAGAATCGTTTGATTATGAGGCTTGGTTGGAGAAAAATCTGACCAATGAAATGGGCATTGGCATTCCAGAGCACTTTGTACCATCGGTGCAGTTTGTTTTCTTTGATGACAATAGCAGAGCACTGGGATTTCTGCATCTGAGACTGCGTCTTAATGAGAGTCTTCTCAGTAAGGGAGGCCATATTGGCTACTCTATCAGACCAAGTGCGCGTGGGAATGGTTATGCGACCAAGCAGCTCTGCTATGGCCTCAAAGAGGCAAAGAGAAAAAATATCCCCAAGGCATTGCTGACCTGTGATGTGACCAATGCTGCTAGCCGTGCCGTTATTTTGGCAAATGGCGGAGCTTTGGAGGATGTGAGGGATGGCGCTGAGCGCTACTGGATTGACACCGAGTGATTGTGGATAAGTAGCTGGAAAGGACGAAAATGACAGAAGAAACATGGAATACTCCCAAACCTGGCGAATGGAAGTCAGAAGAACTTAGTCAGGGACGAATTATTGATTATAAGGCTTTTAATTTTGTTGATGGTGAGGGCGTGCGTAACTCACTTTATGTGGCGGGCTGTATGTTTCACTGCAAGGGCTGCTACAATGTGGCAACCTGGTCCTTTAATGCTGGTATCCCTTATACACAGGAATTAGAAGAGCAAATTATGGCTGATTTAGCACAGCCCTACGTTCAAGGGCTGACTCTTTTAGGTGGAGAACCTTTCCTTAATACTGGAATCTTGCTTCCTTTGGTCAAGCGTATTCGCCGTGAATTGCCAGACAAGGACATCTGGTCTTGGACAGGTTACACTTGGGAAGAAATGATGCTAGAGACACCGGATAAGTTAGAATTACTGAGCTTGATTGACATCCTAGTGGATGGTCGCTTCGACCAAGCTAAGAAAAATCTTATGCTGCAGTTTCGAGGATCATCCAATCAACGGATTATAGATGTTCAAAAATCCCTAGCTCAGGGTGAGGTTGTCATCTGGGATAAACTCAATGATGGCAAGCAGGCTTATGAACAAGTCAGTCGTGATGACTTGCTCTAGACAAAGTAATAAAGAGATAAAAAAGCATGAAACTAAGGAAAAATTCTTGGTTTCATGCTTTTTTCGTTATTTATACCTATTTTGAGGAGTTTTCCAAAGAAATCCACAAGTTATCCCCAAAAAACAGAGGGAGTTATCCACAGGTTGTGAATAAGTGTTAACAATTATGGGGATATTAGTAACCAATAGAGGTAAAAACAGTTATTTTATAAGTTTCCAAAATTGATTTTCAAAAAAATACTTATCCACAGATATTAACATTTTATCCACCTTTTTGTGGAAAAGCCTGTTGGCAAGTGTTTACAGAGCCTCTTTGATGTAGACAAACTGGCTATCAGAGGACAAATCTTCTTGAAATGCAAAGCCATCAAAAGTCACTGTTTTCAAGCTCTCAAGGCTATCAGCCCCTTTCTTAGCTGCAGTCAAAATAAATTTACCCCGAGCTTTTTTGGAGATCGTGGAATGTGTCTTGAGTTTTTCATTTTTTCTCTCCATAAATTTGAGACTGATGAAGTTTTTGCGAACAGCAGGTGAAAAGACTTCATCAAACTCGCTTGATAAGAGAGAGATAACCAAATCACCGTCTTTAATAGAGTCATCATAATCCTTGCGCCAGTATGATTTCAGGGATTTTCCCTCAATCTTAAAAGGCATGTTAAAGTCCAAACGGTGGGGAGAAATAGGCTGTCTAGCAGCTATGACACCATAAAGTGCAGATGTGACATAGACATGCTTATCCAAATAGTTCAGCTCATCTGGGGATAAGTCTGATTTAAACTGGCGGTACATAAGTCCGTTAAAAAGCTCATAGGCTGGAAATGCAGGAGCAGTCTCATTTAAAAGTGCTTGCCACCTCTCTTGCTCAGTTTGTGCAGCATCTGGCTTGATTTTATAGGACTTTTCCAAATCATCTGTGGATAACTTTGCTATTTCTTGGACAATAGCAGAGCTTTTTTCCTTGATTTGGTGAGGACAAGTTTCCCCAGTTAGGGTCATTTCTTTTGCGGTAGGAATTAAAAATTTAAGCATAGTTTCATTGTAAAGTGAGCTGATGATGCTGTCAAGTTAGAGCTATTATGGTCATTTGAATTAGCTTTGCTACATCGTCACTATCAGTTTACCCTACTTTTGGCTGAGATTTTAATTTCCAACCTCCAAGAGTCTATCCCCAGACTCTTGGAGCCATCTGCATCTCTGTTTCTTGTCTGAAAGCTAATTCAATTGACAATAACAAAAAGGGATAGGACAGAACTCTTCTTTAACGGTGAAGAGTTCATAGTCCCACCCCCAAAAATATCTAGTAAGTCAATCAAGCACTATCAGCATTGTCATTGCTTTGATTGTCACAAGTATCATTCAGTTGTCTGTGATAAGAGTTGCGTAACTCTTTTTGATGATCTTCTTCAAAGTTACCAAAATAGGTTGGAATAGCAGAAAAGAGAACAGCAAAATCTTTGGCAACTTCTTCAGGAGCCTCTGGCTCTTCTTCTACAAGCCAATAACGTATAACATTAATGAATGCTCCGGTCAGAACCTTAGAAACGAAATTAATATCTTTAGATTGGGTATCCCCTGGAATACTCCAAGGAAGGTTAAATGTTTTATAAATAATGGATGAATTATCGTTAAAAATAGTAGCGTAAGTATCGTAATGTCCACTCAAAATGAGCGAGCGTATAAATTTTCGCTTTTGATACATAAAATTTAAAGTGACATAAAAGACATCTTCAGGTTTAGTTGCTTGAAAGAATTTAGCACGTTCTTCATAGTACTCTAAGACAAGCAAGCTCATGCAATATTCCATGGCTGCTTCTTTGTTACAGAAATAACGGTAGAAAGTTCGTCTTGAAACACCTGCTTCCTCTAAAATATGGTAGACTGCAATATCATCATAATGATATTTACTAACTAGCGAAATAAGCGCATTGGAAATATTTTGCTTAGTTGCCAAAGCCTGTCTTTTTTTTCCTAGTAAATTACTCATACAAAGATTCCCCCCTCAAGCAAAATGCTTAAACAAAAAAATGATAAAATCATCATTCTGACACCATCTATATTTAACTTTCATTAGAGAACTCAAATATAGAAAGATAAACTTTTAATAGGTAGAAAAACAGAACGCTTCCCTCCTATTTGTCATAATCACCTCCAAAACTGTAAAACTGTTATAACATAGATGTAAATTTTCAAAATTATTATAGCACAAATTTCTAAAAAATAAAAGAGAAAGAGCTTACAAAAGCGAAAACCTAGCTCTTTTAAGAATTATACAAAGATTTCAATTATCTGATAATTTAAATAAACCATAATTTTAACATGAGTTTCCAAGGGTGACATTAGAATGAAAAACGTATAACTTTAATGAAAGCGCTTTATCTTTCTGGAATTAAGGTGTAGAATATGATTGTAAAGACAAAAGGGCCTTGGGCAATACTCCCTAGGATCTTTGACGATTCCAGAGACAAAAAATAATAAGCGCCAATGAAAAGGCTCTCTCTGAATGATTAAAAACATTTGATTTTAAAGTTGTTAATTGATAAAAATTAAATCCATAAAAAGAAGGTTTTGAATATGATGGATGAGAGAAATTTTCGTAAATTAAGGCGCATTGATTTATATGAAATCATGCTAGCACAAAGTCAAGAGATTGATGCGTTAAAAGCAGAGCTAGCACAAGTTCGAGAGGAACTATCGAATAAAGAGATTAAACTCAAAGAAGCGGGTTCAATTGCTGAGGCAGCGCTCAGCTTGACAAACATCTTTGAAGAAGCTCAAAAAGCAGCCGATTTGTATTTAGAGAATATTAAGACTACATTCGGAGAAACTGATGAAAATGAAGAAGAATAGGGGACCGATTGAGATCCCAAAAACATCAGAAATTGAACAAGTGTATCGACAAGCCAGTTATCGAAAAAGACTCATGGAGGCGATTAGAAGTACAGTCTTCATGCTGATTGTGGTAGCCGCATTTGCTGTTTTAATTGCGGTTCTTTTTCTTCCAATCCTGCGCATCTATGGAAAATCAATGCACGGAACTTTGGATAGTGGAGACATCGTACTATCAGTAAAAAGCAGTGATTTTGACACAGGTGATGTTGTGGCATTTTATTACAATAACAACATCTTAGTTAAACGTGTCATCGCAGAAGCAGGTGACTGGGTGGATATGGATGATGACGGAACTGTTTATGTCAACGAGGTTAAACTCGTGGAACCATACATAACTGAAAAAGCCTATGGTGAAACAGACATTACTTTTCCATATCAAGTGCCTGAAAATCGTATCTTTGTAATGGGAGATAATCGAGAAGTTTCCATTGATTCGCGAAATACATCGATTGGTACGGTTTCAGATGAACAGATTGTCGGAAGGCTGATATTTAAAATCTGGCCGCTACAAGAAATTGGCACAATAAAATAATCTAGTACTCATTTAAAATCAAAATGATAGACGTTTACTTCGGCTCGTCCTCGACTGATTTTGATCTTACTCGAGTATGATATTGTTTGCAAAATTTTCACTAAGTTAGGAAGGAGGGTGAAAATTATATGAAAAAGTTTTTTAGGGGAAAACGACTTGCACAATTTCAATCGAAGTATAAAAAGATCGCCAGTTTTATTGCCATAGTTGTTGTCTTTGCAACAACATATGCCTTAATATTGCCAGCTATCACCTTGGATAGTAACAGAGCAAGCCAAGAGGCAGGTATAGAAATAGCAGAGCCCAATACGGCTATGACAACACTGCCTTCAATTGAAGAAGCTTTTGTTCCAAGTGATGTCAACACTGTCGAGGAACCTGCTCAGTCTGAAACTGAAGTAACAGCTGAGGAAGTGGTTGAACCAGACCCTGAAACAAAGGTTGAAGCGGAACCAGACCCTAAGACAGAAAAAGAAGAGGAGGCAACAGAAAAACAAGAAGCATCAGAAAACAAGGAAGAAGCACCGGCTGAACAAAGTCAAGACAAGGAAGAATCAGATTTAATTACTGAAACTAAAACATTGACTGCGGACCACAAAAATTACACTGTCACTGCAGAAATCACGGCTGAAGCAAAAATGCCAAAAGATGTGGAACTCAAGGTGACAGAAATTAGTGAAGGAGCTTCTGATTACCAAAGCCATTATCAAAAGGCACAAAAAGCCTTGGACGGTAAAGAAATTTCAGATATTCAATTCTTCGACATTAGCTTTGAAGTTGATGGAAAAGAAGTACAGCCTCAAGCTGATGTTAAGATAACCATAACACCTGCCGAGGGAGTAGCTTCAACAGAAGATGATTTATTTGTTCTCCATTTACTTGATGATGGAAAAACTGAGAAGCTAGACATCACAGACACCAAAGAAAAAGGCGATAAAGTCACAGAAGTTAGTTTTGAAAGTTCAAGTTTTTCACCATATATGGTAGGCGGAACATCATCAAAAGATGACATTTCTAATCAAGCTGAAGATTCTCAAAAAACTGAGGAATCTAGTAAAGATAGAAAAGCAGCTCCGTCTAGGGCAATCGAACATACTGTAACCTTTATCTACACTGATAATAACGGTGACCAAGTAGAGGTAGCTTCTACTAAAATCGAAAACGGTAATGCTATTACAACCATGCCTGATAATCCTTTCAGAGAAGGTTATCGCTTTACAGGATGGAAAAATCAGGAGACAGGTGAAACTGTCACTGCTGATACTGTTGTTAATGGAGACATGACAGTTGTCGGTCAGTTTGAAGAAATCAAGATTTATACTGTAACGGTTCATTATTACTACTTTAATAATAGTGCCAATAAAAACACAGTATTTGAAACTGAGATCTTCCAAATGGAAGAGAGGGAAGTACCTTATCGCATAACTCCTCCTGCTTCCACAAAACCTGAAGAAGATACCTCCTTACCAAATGATACAATCTACTATCCTGAACAGCCAAGAATTGAGATTGCTGATACAGCTCATCTTGAATCCTTGGATGCTGGAGATGGAACAGTAGATAAGCAAATCACAATTGATTTGGAATATGTTCCTTACACTGCTCAATACAATGTTCACTATATGTTAAAAGATCTTACCGGAGATGGTTACAGTGAGATTGAAGAGGTATTGAATTATGGTATTCTTCATTCAACAGTTAGACCTCAAATTTTAACTTATAGCTATGCAAACTTTGAGAAAGCAGATGAAGTCGAGATTACTCAGGAAGAAGGTCAAGACCTTTATGTTTACTACACACGTAAGAGTTATACACTTTCTTACAATACTAATGGTGGTAGCTACGTAACATGGCAAACAGGTCTCTTTGAAAGTGAAGTTCCTATTACAAATACTGTACCAACCAAGAGAGGATACACCTTTGATGGTTGGTATGACAACCCTGAACTATCAGGTAGCCCAGTAACTGGTAAGGTTACCCTCAATGATGATATCACTCTCTATGCCAAATGGAGAGCCAATAATGTTAACTATGTTATTGCCTACTATAGAGAAGTGTATGACAACAGTACAGGAACTACCCATTACGTTTACGATAGTTCAAGAAATGCAACAGGACAAGTAGGAACGACAGTTCAAGCAAGCTCTGCACCGGCTATGTCTAATGTTCCTTTGGGCTATGAACGCGAAACTGCTTATGGTAAGAATGCAAACTCCTCAGTAGTTATTGATGCAGATGGACAATCAGTTCTGAAAGTTTACTATAGTTTGATTCGCTATACTTTTATCTTCAATGCTAATGGACCATCATATACAACCTCTTGGGGAGGGTCAGGTTATACTGGTCCTACGGTAAATGGACGGATAACAATAGGTGGTAGTAGCTATACCGGTTCACAGTACAGGATATCGAATATAGTTTTAGGTCAGGATATTTCATCAGTTTGGCCATCAGGTTCACAGGTGACAAGTTCTGGAAGTAATAGCTTTGCAGGCTGGTATAATTCAAATAACTCTTCTGGAAGTAATTCCGAGCTTGTACTTTATGTTACCAAGCGTCTTGAAGTGACGACTGATTTGATTCGTGGTGCTAATGCCAATGGTCAAAAGACCTATCAGGCATATTGGCGTTCAAATCTTGTGGTAAAAACAGTAGATTATTATCTGCAATCAGCCGATAATCCTAATGTCTATGAGATATCTACTGTGTATAGTCAAACCTATAATAGTCCAGCAGGATCTACTTTAAATGCCAAAGATATAGCTGGTTTTACAGTGACAAGTAGACCATCAGACTATCCTGATTCTTCGGGCTACTGGTCATATAATGAATACATCATAAATCATTACCGTTTCTACTACACTCGTGATAGTTTCAACATTGATTACTACTATGGTAGTACCAAGCTAAAGACTACGGCGAATGTTCTCTTTGATGCTAATATCAATAGTGCAACTTATAACTACACACCTAGTCGTCCGGCTGGAGTTGATGATGATTACACTTGGGGTGGTTGGTATACAGATGCCAATTTAACTGAGGCATACACATTTGATAAGATGCCATCAAGCAATCTGGTGCTCTATGCTAAGTGGATAGCACCAAGCTTTACGGTTGACTTCAACTTAAATGGTGGTGATAGTACCACTCCAAATTCACAAACTGTAGAGAAATACGACTTTGCTGAGGCTCCGTCTGACCCAAGTCGTGCTCATTATAATTTTGATGGTTGGTTTACAGAAGCTGAAAACGGAGAACGTTATGACTGGTCTAAACCTGTCACTGAAAACATGACCCTCTATGCTCACTGGGTTTTGAAACCATTGACCTATACTGTTAAGTATGTCGATGCTGACAATAATGAAACTCGACTTGCGGCGGATAAAGTTATAACTAGTCCTGCGCTAGCTATTGACCAAACCATTACTGAAAAAGCCCTTGCTATTACAGGTTATCGTCCGGATAATAATTCAAAATCTATCGTGCTAGATTATGATAACAATGTTATCACCTTCTATTATACTAAGAAAGCTGCTCAGATTTCTTATACCATTAGGTATCTATTAGAGGGAACAACCACTTCTCTCAAGGATCCTGTGACTAGGACAGTCGATGGTAGCACTATTGTAGCTAAGGAAAGTGCAGTTGATGTTGGAAGTGCATATTATCCACTTGATGATGTTTTGAGTTTGACTCTTTCTTCAAACTCAGAAAATAATGTCATTACTTTCTACTACACTACATATGATGTCGCGCATATCACAGTCAACTATCTTGATATGGATGGTAATCCTATCCCTGGTCAAACACCATTGATAGAGACTAAGAAGAAACCAGAAAAATATAGGGTGAAACACTCAATTATTTCTGGTTACACTTATCACTCATCTGAGGATATTTCTGATCCAGATAATCCTAAAGATGTACCAACAGCTTATCAAGTTAATGGTGGTGAACAAATTGTTATTAATCTTTACTATCAAAAAGATTTGAAGATTGAGGCTGCTAACAAGACCAAAGTCTACGATGGTACTGCTCTAACAAGTAATGCCGTAACAGACTTGAAAGACACTTATAAAGCCTTACTTGAGTCTGGTGATGTTTTAACAGATATTACATTTACTGGTAGCCAAACGGATGTTGGTAGCAGTGCGACAACTCCATCAGCAGCGGTTATTGAAGCTGCAACTGGAAATGATAGAACAAACTACTACAATATTACTTATGTTCCGGGAACTCTAACAGTTACTGCACTTCCTGTCACAGTTATTATTGATGGTCAAAAAGTAACCAAGGTTTACGATGGAGTAGAAGCTACAGTGACTTACGAGATCACAAGTATCAGTGATGACTTATACTTAGAAGATTACATTAACTTCAATGGTACAAGTGCAGATAAGTCCATCTCTCAAACAGATTCTGGAACATATGACTTGACTATTGATAATCGCTTCACAAACACTAATGAAAACTTTGATGTTCAATTCCAAGTTTCAAATGGTCAATTGGTCATCAACAAACGACCAGTTACCTTGACTTCACCTACTGCCGAAAAAGCATTTGATGGAACAGCTTTGACTGCTGAACCAGTTGTCGCTACTGAACAACCTAATGAAGGATTTGTTCTTAGTCAAGGTGTTGAAAGCTATAATATCACTGGTAGTCAAACAAATCCAGGATCTTCAGAAAACACATTTACTTACACACTAAAAAGTAATACTAACCCTCTAAACTACGACATAACAGAAGTATTTGGAAGACTTCTTGTTACTCCAACTGTTAATATTCAAAAGACCAAGACTGATTGGACAGCTCTATCAGGCGGTAAGTTTGAACTTAGTCAATTGGAAAATGGTGCATGGGTGTCTGTAGGTGGTGTTGGAACACTCTCTAATACTTCTGAAGCAGGCGTTAATATTCCAGTTGGATTGAGAGCAGGATCTTATCGTATTAAGGAAACTGCAGCTCCAGATGGCTATATTATTTTGGATAGTTACGTTTACTTCACAATTACTGAGTCTTCCGACTCTAATGGACAGATCACCTTTAGTTTGTCATTATCTGCAGAATCAGAAGATAAGGCTAAAGTTGAAGGTGCAGGTAACACATACAGCAATCGTATACAAATTGCTAACAAAGCTGGTAAAGCATTACCAAGTACTGGTGGTAGTGGCAAGCGTGCCTTTACCCTTGCAGGATTAAGCTTGATGTTGTTAGCATTGCTTAGCATGGCTGTATTGAAACCACAGCTTGAAAGGAGTGATAAGTCATTATAAACTCCTTATCAGTCGACACAGCTTATGACTAAGCTAAACATTTACTAACTGGTTGAGGGATTCCCCCTCCCTCAACTATCTTAGTAACTTTCAATAAAGGAAAGAAGGATTATCATGAAAAAGATTAGAAAAGTGATAACAACTATTCTTGCAGCACTCACCTTAGTCTTTGCAGGGCTACCAGTTAGTGCGGAGACAGTTCACACTGGAGCAGGTGGAGATGGTACTATCACCATTTCTAATGCCACCCAAGGTAAACAATATTCCATCTATAAACTCTTTGATGCTACTACTGATGGTGCTGATGGTTTCGCCTATCTAGTACCTTCTGGAAAAACTTTGGAAGCAAGTAATGCTTGGTTTGAAAAAGATAATGCAGGTAACGTTTCGGCTAAACCGACTGCAGATTTTTCAGATTCAGCATTTGTAGCTTGGGCTGAAAGTTTTGGTACTCAAGTAGGTTCTACTGTGACTGCCTCTGAAGACACTCTTACATTTGATCAGCTTACTTATGGTTACTACTTTGTAAAATCATCTCTTGGTGCAGTTGTTACCCTTAACACAGCAGCAAAAGATGTGTCAGTAATTGATAAGAATGATGTTGGACCAGATATTACTGTAGATGGCGGTAAAAACCTTATTGTTAATAATCAAAAAGTAAAAACAACTACAGCCAAAATTGGTGATACCATTAACTTTGAAATTACTTTCAATGCAACTAACTTCGTCACATCAGGTGGAGTGACAGAACGTATCACTAAGTACACAATCGTCGATACTCCATCAGATTTGGCAATTAACCAATCTTCAGTAAAAGTCTTTGTTGGCTCTACAGAATTGGCAGAAACTGCACGTACAATCACATTCAATGCAACAGGACAAATGACTATTGTTATCCCTTGGGTTACAGGTACTGGTGCTAGTGCAACAAGTATCTACTCTCCAGGAGAAGTTAAGGTTACTTATACAGGTATTCTTCAGGCTGGTGCTCAAGATGGTGAAGCAAGTAACCATGCAGCTATTTCTTATACTACAACTACTGACACAACTATTCCAGACCCAGATCCAGACCCAGATCCAAAAGTTTACACTTACAAATTCACTCTTAACAAAGTGGATGGTTCTTCAAACGCCTTGACAGGTGCTAAATTCCGTCTTTACGATGCCGCAACTGGTGGCAACGAAATCGCAGTTGTTAAAAATGCTGACGGTACTTACCGTGTAGCTGAAGCTGGTGAAACTGGTGTAGATATTGATGCAGGTACTGCAGTAGTGAAAGGTCTTAAAGGTCTTGAAACTTACCACCTAGAAGAAACAAAAGCTCCTGATGGATATAATATCCTAACTGCACGTCAAGCCGTTAAATTAGTTGATGCAAATGATGCTACAAAAGCAGCAGATGCAACAGTAACAGTTAAAAACAACAAAGGTACTGCTTTGCCATCAACTGGTTCATTCGGTACTACAATGTTCTACCTTGCAGGCTCAGTTCTCTTGGTTGGTGCACTTGTTTACATGATTTCTAAACGTCGCATGAATAACATCTAATTCATGTTAACTCCAAAGAATTAGCCATATAAAGAAAGTTGTCTTCGGGAGTGCCAATAGATGAAATAGCGGTATTTCCGAAGATATTTCTTTCTTGTCTGAGTCTATGCTCAGACTTATAGAGCTCAAACTTGGGCTTTAGAAGTGTGATTATAACTCACAAAAGCTGACACGTTTTAATTGTGGTTTTTTGAGAAATAGCAGAGCTTTCATTCAGCCTTTTTAAAATGATTGGAAGGGGGAGTAATCAGTGATTGCTTGGTTAAAAAAACACGCCAAAACATTTATCATGCCACTGATCTTCTTGGTAGGTCTTGGTTTGCTAGTCTATCCCTCTTTTAGTGATTATTGGAATTCATTTCACCAATCTCAGGCTATCATGAGCTATTCTGAAGCCGTTTCTGATATGAATGAAGAAGATTATGATAAGATTTTAGAAAGTGCAAAGAAATACAATGGAAATCATGATATAAATTGGGATTTCACAGAGGCTGACAAGGCAGCCTATAATGCGGAGCTTAATTTTAACAATGACGGCATTATGGGTTATATTGAAATTCCAAAAATCAATGTTAAGTTATCTATTTTCCATGGTACTGATGAAGCGATTCTACAAACTTCGATTGGACATTTAGAGGAAACATCTTTACCAGTCGGAGGGCTAGGGACACATACTGTGCTTTCTGGCCACCGTGGTTTGCCATCTGCTAAGCTCTTTTCCGACCTAGATCAGCTGCGTGAGGGAGACATTTTCACAATCCACGTGCTTAACGAGACCTTTACTTACGAAGTCGATCAAATTCGTGTGGTAGAACCGACAGACTTATCAACTTTGACCATTGATCCTGAAAAAGATTTATGCACATTAGTCACTTGTACGCCTTATGGTATCAATACCCACCGCTTACTTGTCAGAGGTCACCGTATAGAAAATATCAACGGCAGTGCTTCAGTAGTATCAGATGCAGTGCAGATTCAACCAGTCTTTATCGCACCATTTATCGCTATTCCAATTTGTTTCTTACTTATTGTTTATGTTCTAATAATAACTAGTAAGCATTTTCAAGAAAAATATCGAAATAGTGGACAAAGATACATGGAAGAAAGAGGCTTGAAACGTCCAGTCCTTAGAAAAAAATCTTATGAAAAGATTATGTTAAATATTCAAGATTTCATGGACAAACGTCCTAGAAATAGATAAGACAGTGAGATGGCAGATTTCTTTAGGGGAAATTTGCCGTTTTATTTTTATGTCATTTAACATAGCAAACAAAAGTTTCAATTATCAAAAAAATAAAGGAAACTACATCCAATAAATGGGTTTTTGCATAGAAACATTAGAATAAAAAATGTATAACTTATAGGAAAGCGCTTTATTTTTGAGGTTTAAAGGCGTAAAATATGGTTGAAGAGATAAAATAGGGAGGTTGATATGAGAAAAAAAGTGTTAGCTTGTATTCTTCTGAGCATACTACTAATCAATAGCCTCGTGACCCCTATAGCTTATTCACTGGACAACGTGGTACCAAATCCTGATGAGGTAACACAAGTTGAACCAAAAGCAAGCGATGATAGTAGTGAAGAAGAAGATACTACAGCTGAGAAATTAGATGTTTCTCTGACGCCCGAAACTCAGGAAGCATCAAGTGATGATTCCAAAGTGACTGAAGAAAATGCCGAAGCAGAGGAAAAGAAAGAGGTCGCAGAAGAGCAACCTCAACAAAAAGCTATCACCAGTCAGGAGGTGACAATTCCTAAAGTAAGCATTTATAAGGAAGGTGATAAAGAAACCAAAGATATAGCAGCAACTTTCAGATTAGTTCAGGAGAGTAATTCTTCTGAAATAGCCACTTGGTCTAGCACAGAGGATTCACCACAAGTTGAATTGACAGTTGGAACAATATATCTAATAAAAGTAAGCAAAATAGCCAGTGGTTACTCAGCTCCATCCGATGTGAAGATTCGAATGACAGAGGATGGTAAGTTTGAAATGCAAAATAGTGATGATTGGGAAATCGTTGACCAGTTTGATATTTCAGCAACCTCTGTGTCAGTCAGAAGAGCAGCACCTCTTCGGGCAGGACAAACAACTCAACTTACTACCCCTCAGACGGTAGGCCAAAACGAGATTGCTCCAATAAACAGACTTCGTATTGTTGATGATATACCAGGTGCAAAAGTTGAATTTGTCAGTGGAACTAATATCAGGGACAGATTTGCGATTACTAGTGGTGTTCTGCAACCTGAGGGTGGTAGTCCTCTCTATGGTGGAGGATCACTAACAAATAACTATATTGGTCATTACATTGACCACAACATCGAAAAAACTGAGAAGAATGCCTATACAGTCCAGTTTAATGGATCAACAACCGGTGGTTGGGACTACACTACAAATGTAAATACTGGTTGGAATTCACGGGATTTAAGCTTATCTACAACAACTATGACCGCGACGTTTAAATATACAAATGCGGCCTATTATGATGGAAAACTTGTAGATGCCGTTGCGACAGTAAAAGTAACACCACAAAAAAATAGGACTGGAAACAATGGAGATTATCTTATCTATAATAGATATCAAAATGTTTCTTATTATCCAGCTATCCAAGTTGGTGCAACTCTTTATAGTGGTTGGTCTTGGCAGAACGTTAACGAGTTCAATATTGAAATCAAGTTTTATGAAAAAGGATCTTCTACTCCAATTCAGTTTCAATCTGGAACCTATAATGATATAGAAGCAACCTACTATACTATTAATTCCCTTAACCCTGCGGGCCAATACAACAATGGTCAGGATTCTCAACACGGACCGGAATATGTGTTGCCAGATTCTACAACTGTCTCAGCTGCATATAAGTATAATCGCTCAAATATTACAACAAGTTATTCGGGTGATACTCAGATTCAGTATGCTTATAACGGAGGTACTAATGCGTGGGGAAATGATCAAGACAAACAAAGTTCACCTGACTGGTCAATGAACTCCGTACTCTTTACTGCAGCTACAACAGACCGTATTTCCATAACATTGGGTAATCTATCCCGCCCAAGTTTGGATGGTCAAAATGGTAAACGTACTAACTATATGTGGGCAACCATTAGTACTGACTCATTCACTAATACTTATGTGACATACAAAGACATCCATGCTCGTAAAGATTGGCAGGGATACAATAATCCAACTAATGATATTACGATTGAGCTTTGGTCAACATGGAAGCAGACCAGTGGGCAGAACGTTGAGCAGAAGAGAGTGCTTGGACAAACTCAAACCCTCACTGCTGCAAATGGTTGGCAAACCAATTTTAAGGAAGTCCCTGATGAAACATCAATGTTAAAATTGCTTCAAAAAGCAAATGCAGGATATACGATAACTGACTTTAAATATGAAATAGTCGAAAAAAATCTTCCAGATGGCTACAAGGTCAAGTATTCGGGTGCTTCTGATGCTCAGGGTGGATTCGTTGTTACCAATACTCAAACTCACACGGGTCTTACTATTACCAAATCATGGTTAGAAAATGGCCAAACTATTTCAAATCAAAACACAAGTAGCTTTGGCAAGATTAAGGTAACCCTTAAGCGTAAGGTTGGGGATACTGTTGATACCAGCTTCAACCAAGTAGTTGAACTAGAATACAATAGTAATGCTAGCACCTCTTGGAAGAAGACTATCAATAATCTTCCGATTCAAAATGATGAGGATAAAAATTACACTTACTACATAGAAGAAGATTTATCAACATTACCTACAAACTTTGAATTGCAAGGCTATAGGAACACAAATTCTGGTAACTACGTAACAGATGGTTCTCAAGCTGGAATTCCTTTAAAATATGACCCAGCTCAAAATAATCTTGGTGTGACTAACAACAAGACTAAGACCAGTCTAACCATTACTAAAGTTTGGTTAGAAAATGGTCAAGCTATTTCAAATCAAAATACCAGTAATTTTGGTCCAATTAAGGTCACACTAAAACGTAAATTCGGACAGACGGGTGATGGCCAATTTAGTCAAGTCGTTGAATTGAAATACGATAGTGATGCTAGTCTTTCTTGGAAGGCAACTGTTGATAATCTTCCTATAAAGGATTCATATGGTAGAGTTATGACCTACTATATCGAAGAAGATGTGACTACTTTACCACCAAACTTTTATATCAAGTCTTACGTAAATGATAAACCATTGGATCCAAACCCAACAAACAATCAACTTAGTGTCACCAATGAACGGTTGACTGGTAATATCACGATTCGTAAGCTCTGGTATATGAATGATGGGGAAACACTTTTAGCTAATGGTGAACTACCAAGTCGCTTGAAAGTCAAACTCTATCGAACAACAAATGGTCAAACAACTGGCGGGGAGTTGTTTAAAGAAATTACCCTAATTCGCCAAGGCACAGAGGGGAACTATAGATGGACGCTGACTGAGCCTGTTCCAATAACCGATAATAATAAGAATTTCTATACTTATTATATCGAAGAAGAACAACCGGTAGGTTACTTAGAAATCAGTGCGGCTAGTGAGAAAACTACGACGTTTACAAGTAGTAATTATCAAACCACCCCTACCTTGACTGTTAAAAACAAGGTTAATCCTGTTTACCCATCAACTGGTGGTTTCGGAAGTCGACCGTACATGATGATAGGTATCATCTCATTATTTGTGGCAGTAATACTATATTATATGCAAAAAAAGAAAATTTTTTGGAGGAAGGAAAAATGAAAAAGATCGTCCAACACATACTTACGGTTCTAGCGACCCTTATCATGGTCTTGGGATCCTTGGGCTCTGCGGTAGCATTCGCAGATGAAAACACACCTGGTGAAAATGATAAATATGACATCGTTTTGACAAAAATCAAAATGGATGACTTATCAGGTTGGCCAAAAAAAGTTGGTGTAGATGGTACTAACTACACTGGTCAAAAATTGACGATTGCAGACTACTTTGGAGATAGTGCCACTACACTTCAAGGCGCTTACTTTGAAGTTCGTAAAGAAACTGCTACAGGAGACATCGTAGCTGAAGGTATTACTAATGCTTCAGGTGAAATTACTTTCACAAATCTTCCTGCTGGTAAATACGTTATCGTAGAAAACAAGGAAAAATCTGAAATCCCAGAGAACGATGAGCTTGCTGAAGCAGCAGCTGTGCCAATGGAAATTGAACTTCCAGTCTATAAAGCAACTGGTGGCTGGTATACAACAGGTAATAATGCGGTTCATGTTTATCCAAAGAACACTGTAGACAAACCATCTATTGATAAAGTTGTTAACGAAAACGACAAAGATGATACAGCGCTGATTGGTGAAGAAAAAACCTTCAAAATTACTTCTAAAATGCCTCAAGGTATTGAAGATTATAAAGTATTGACATTTACCGATAAATTCTCAGCAGGTTTGAGTTATGCGGGTGGCTTGAATGTTACTTTTACAACTGGTAATCCTGCCACAACTACACCAATCTCAGAAACAGCTTACGATGTACTTAATGGAGCCTCTGCAGCTGTTGGACAACCTGCACCTGGTACTAAGGAAGCTATAATAGTTGTGAAATTTAAAGAAGCTTATATTAAGACCTTGAAGGCTGGCGATATAATCACGATTACATATAAAGCTACGATCAATGAAGATGCTATAATGGGTGGAGCTAACCCTAATGATGTAACACTTAAATATGGTACAAATTCTGATGAAAATAAACAAAAAGAAACAGTACCTCCTGAAAACCCAGAACTCCACACAGGTGGTAAACGTTTTGAAAAAGTAGATGCAGCTACATCTGCTAAACTTGCAGGTGCTAAATTCGTTGTTAAAAATGCAGCTGGTAAATTCTTGAAGCAAACACTTACAGATGGCAATGTGACTAAAACTGAATGGGTTGATTCTCAAGCTGAAGCCACTACTTTCACATCTGCAGCTGATGGTTCATTTGAAGTTAAAGGCTTACCATACGGAACTGTTGGTCAAGCAGCTAGCGAAGGCTCAACGGATTACTTCCTTGTGGAAACTAAAGCACCAGAAGGCTATGCTTTGTTAACTGCACCAATTCCATTTACTGTTGATGCAAAATCTTACCAAGCTGATCCTACAGATCTTTCTGCTGGATTTGCTGATCCTCAAAAAGTAAACAATAACAAGATCACTATTCCACAAACCGGTGGTATCGGTTCTGTAGCTATTGTCGCAGCAGGTATGCTTGTTGCAGGTCTTGGTTTGATGCTTAAACGTCGTATGGCAAAATAAGCTAAAATCACAATAAACTGAAGTAGGCAAGACTTCTTGCCTCTTCACTCAAGCGTTCAATGTGTTGTCCCCAACGCCACATTGAGCGTTTCAGTGAAGAGAAAAATGAATAGGGAGGAGCAGTATGGAAACAAGGAAGTGGCTCAGCAAACTTGTTGGACTGCTAGTGCTGGTGCTGGCCATTGTGGGCTTTCAACAGAGCTCTGTTTATGCTCAGGAAGACAGCACAGCGGTATTGACAGTCATTAAGCTGAAAAATAGTCAAGGAACACCGGATGATCACAAGACAGCCCCTGTACCAGGTAGCTTTTATACCCTGATTAAGCTCGACAACAACAGCGAGTTAACAGAAGAACGGCAAAAGCAACTCGAAACTGACATGGCTGAGAAAACCGTCGAAGATCTTGAGAAACTAGCTATCAACAACCTCGTCTATCACGGTGAAGCGACAGATCCTGAAGGCGCAACAGTCTTTTCAAACCTAAGTGCAGGCACCTATTATGGATTTGAGGTCAATAGCAAAGCTGGTAAAGAGCGTTTAGCAACAAGTCAACCTTTTGTAGTATTGGTAACCCTAGGCAGTAAGCTAACAGTCTACCCAAAAACCAAAGAAGAACCGCAACCAGAGCGAACAACCTTTACAGTCCGAAAAGTCTGGAAAGGCCAGAAATTAACCAGCGTCACAGTTAACCTCAAACGTGATGGAAATAAGATTGACAGCGTCGAATTGAACGCTAACAATAAATGGGAATACACTTTTGAAAACCTAGAAATCACATCATCTGAAGGTAAGGAGTACACCTATACAGTTGAAGAAGAAATTCCAAAAAACTACACTGCAACCTATACACAGATGAAAGATAAACTAGGAACAACCATCACAAACACCTATGTCCCACCAAAGAAACCAAAAACTCCAATCTTCAAAACAGGTACACTTGGAATTTATTGGTTACTAGGAATTGCGGTTATCATGATAGGTCTAGGCTATCGATTCTACAAAACAGATAAAAAATGAGATTGGTCTTCCAATCTCATTTTTGAATATCTATTTACGCCTAAAGGTTGCGCGTGATTGATTTATAATCTTTTGAATTAATTTTGACTTGCCCTACTTTCGGCTGAAAGAAGACATTTCCTTAATTTTCCAGCTCAGTCTCAAGTCTTAAAACTAATTCAGTTGACTATTGTTAGGAATTTGAAGCAGATAGTTTTTTCTCTGCGATTGCCTCTGTTAATGTCTGTGAGAAATTCAGTGACATTTCCTTACCCAATTTATCTGCCCATTTTGGAATAGTTAAGGTTTTTTTGACAGGCTCATCTTGTCCCAAGTACCCTGCTACATCAACCATTACAAGTGATATAAACGATTTATTAGCATCATAAACCAGAGGGAAATCGTCGTCACCTTTAAATGGGTCAGCATTTTCAAAAGTCAGGCTATTGATGTTACTAGCTTTCGGTAAATTTTCACCTTTTTCAATAAGATCAGCTAACATAATCCCAAGGTAATCACTAGCCATGGCCATGGCGTCGGCCATATCTTTACCTTGAGTACCGGCCCCCTCAATATCTGGAAAAGTAATAAAGTAAGGAGGGAGATTCTCTCCGTCTGTATCATCAAAATAGAAAACTGCTGGATATGTTACTAACATTTTACACCTCCATAGGAAAAAGAAAGCATAAGACTGCTTCATGTTAGTCCTGCTTGCTTCGGGATACCCCTTTGGGTATACTTATTAATTTCACCGTGGGGAATGGTTATTGGTCTTTTACCAGCTTTTTCAAGTTTGATATGAGACCCTTTTCCTCCTTTGGTTTTAATCCAACCATTGGCAGTTAAAAGTTTAACCATTTCTTTTTGTGTCATAGGCATAGCGCTTTTACCTCCTGACAACACAAGTATAACACACGTACTACACGTATTCAAGTGGAAAAGATATTATATTCTTTAAAATCAAAATAATACATTGTCAGTTTCGATTTTATTTGAATATTAAATCCGCAATTATCTAAAGATACCAAAAATGAGATTGGCTTTCCAATCTCATTTTTGAATCAACTTCCATAACTTCCTAGCAAAATACAGGAAGCTGGCTAGTGCTATTAACAGCACAGCATAGGGTGCTAGTCGTAAAAGTTTAACACTAGTTTTGCTGTCTTTCTGTGTGAGCAATCTTGTGATTGTTGCGCTTGATTTGGTGGCACCTTGCTCCTCACTTGTCTCTTTTTCAACACGTATGGCATTGACCAAGTAACGTTGGTTATATTCTGGAGCATTATAACAAGTCATCAGTGTGATAACATCTTTATCTGGGATAGGCGCCAGCTTTTCATTATCATATTCATCGATAATATCAGTTTGGTAAACTTGATATTCCAAAGTTTGATCAAGAAATGTAACATATATCTTATCTCCCTTAACTAAATCTGGGAGAAAATAGAAAGACATATCGTTATAAGTGATGCGATGCCCAGCGATAATTGGACGCTGCCCCTTGATTCCCACGGGAGCTCCAGTCCCAACCATAACTGCAACGCCTTTTGCGATTTTGTTATAGTCAGCATCTAGATACAAATCAAAATTTTGCCCCAGTGCCGGTATACTAACCTGCCCAACTACCTGACTGGTATCAAGGATTGCGAGGTAGGGACTATTTTGGTTGATAGCAGTCTCCTTGTCCTGGGTGAAAATATCTTGAACAGGTTGAGTGCTGAGATTCTCTTCCTCTAATTTCTGCCGAGTTTCTTGCAAGGTTTCTCGATTCTCAGTCAAATATTCAGCGTAGCTTTTTTGCGCACCTAGTTGTTTGAAATCACGAGAAATCATTGACACAAAAGGAAAAGAGAAGAGTAGAATTCCAGATAGAAGCAGACACAGTCCTAAAACTTTTTTCTTTTTCATGACTCACTTCCTTTTCCGTTTGATGAATTTATAGGTTAAATAGCAGAGCAGTATAAGGAGAACAAGGCCAGCTGATATGATAAACCAATAGTATTTCTTATAGCGATTAATCTTCTTAGCTTTTTTCTCTTCCTTTTCAGGAAGGGCAATACGTTCCCCTCGGACAAGTAAGCGGTGAGAGTTAATCATATAGGGCGTGCAAGTCAGCAAAGTGGCATAATCATGTCCTTGACTGACTAAAACGGGGTCGAAATTATCAGGCTCAACAGTTAAAATTTGGTCCACCTTATAAGCCAAAGTTTCTTTGATATTGGTAATGTAAAAAATATCACCCACTTTTACCTTATCCAAATCGGTGAACAAGCGTGCTGACGGAAGTCCGCGGTGGGCAGTGATAACAGTGTGAGTTGACTCTCCGCCAACTGGTAAACTAGTACCTTCCAAGTGACCTGCCCCATCTTGCAGAACAGCTTCACTTGTTCCGGCTCGAATAGGAATCTCCTGGTCAATGCTTGGAATGGTGACGTAGCCGATTTTTTCAGCTACCTGCAGCATTCTGGCATATTCAGCTACCCCTTTTTCTTCCTCTTTTGTGAAAGGGTCACCTATTTTTGCAGGAGTGAGCGTACGATTATATGCATGAGCCAGTTCAATACGTTCACGGACTTCCGCCGTCTCAAGATTTCCCTTTTGTGCTTCAAATTGAGAGACTTCTTGCTTTGTGAGGTATTGATAATAGACCTGACTGACTAAAGGATAACAAATTGCTGTAATACCAATGATGATTAAACCGCGATAGAGCCATTTGAGCCAATTTTTTTTAGAAACTTTCTTAACCATTTGATTGCCCTCTCTTTCGCGCCTGCCAGTTAGTCCAAATTAGGAGCAGGATGATAATCAAAATAATCACCAAGATGACAAGATAAAGTGGAGGAATATTAAAGTGACTGACACGACTAGGTGTCTTTTCTTTTTCTTGAGGATCATAAGGAATGCGGTGCCCGCGAACCAAAAGGCGGTGTGAATTAATCATGTAGGGAGTACAAGTCAAGAGAGTCACATAATCTTCATCGGGAACTACCATCAAAGAGTCAAAATCACTAGGTTCAACAACCGAGATTGAATCAACTTCATAAGCAATTGTTTCTTTAATGTTGGTGATGTAGAATTTATCCCCTTTTTCTACCTTATCCAGGTCTGTGAAAAGCCTAGCATTAGGCAATCCAGTGTGCGCGGTCAGGACAGAATGCGTGCTAGTTCCCCCAATAGGAAGACTAGTTCCCTCCAAGTGCCCCACCCCTTTTTGAAGCACCTCTTCACTTGATCCAGCATAAATAGGCAAATCAACATCAATGGACGGAATCGAAATCGTTCCGATTTTTTCATGAACAGTTAGCATGCGAGCATATTCTGTCCGACCAGCATCTAGTTGTTCTTGAGTATAGGGGTCACTGATTTCAACATTTTGCAAAGACTGATTATAAGCCTCAGCCAAAGTCATTCGCTCTTGAATTTCGGCACTAGTTAATTTTTTTTTGCCAGAATCAAAATCAGAGATTGTTTGCTGATTGATGTAATTATAGTAGATCTGGCTAATAGCAGGATAACTGACAATGAAGATACCAGTTAGAATAATAATACTAGTCAGATGATTAATAAATTTTTTCATAAGCCAAATCCTTACTAAAAACAGAAAAAACTTCTAATAATATTTTAAAATAATACCAATCGAAAAACAAATAAAATAGGCAATATAGGGGCGAAAAACAACCGAAATTAACGATTAGAATAATGAGAAAAATACAAGTATAGTATGAAAATGCAGCCTCTCTATAAAAATACTTTCAGAAAACACTTTCATGAAAATATATACAATCTTTCTGAAATTAAAGGCTTTATAGCTGTAAAAGGCTAACTAATCAAAGACACAGTTTCAAAATATAATGAAAAAGTATTAAAGAAAATTTTCATTTTTCGGTAGATATTACTTACAAAAATTACTAATTAGGGTTAAAATAACGAGAATCATTTTTATTAAAGAACTCTTAAACTAGAGAGGGATTATGGAAGAAAAATATTTAAGAAAATTACGTCGCTCAGATTTGTTTGAACTTTTGGTGAGTCAAGCGGAAAAAATCGAATCTCTTGAATACAAAATCTCTGATTTAGAAAAACAGTTGGAAGACAAAACTTTGCTGATTGAGAAGGCTGGTTCAATTGCGGAAGCATCTTTGCAGATTAATAAAATTTTTGAAACTGCTCAGGCTGCAGCAGATCAGTACCTTGCCAATATTGAGCGACTAGCTCCTGAAGACCATTCAGAGAAAGTGGAGCAATAACAAAGCATGAAGTTAGTCAAAGAAAAAAAATCAAAAGTAAGCTTAGAGGATCTTCCCAAGTCAGAACTCTTAGCTAAAGAGTTAAAGAAAGTGAAATACCGTGAACAGTACTTAAAAACACTGAAAAGCACGGTATTTACTTTGTTATCAGTTGCTGCAGTTGCGGTTCTTATAGCTACAATCTGGCTACCAGTTTTACAAATTTATGGGAAGTCAATGACACCGACGCTAAAATCTGGGGATCTTGTTGTCTCAGTTAATGATAAGTCCTTCAAGCAAGGTGATGTTATTGCTTTCTACTATAATAATAAAGTTTTGGTTAAACGAGTGATTGCGACATCAGGGCAATGGGTTGATATTGATGATAAAGGTAATGTCAGCGTAGATGGTTACTTAATTGATGAACCTTATCTCAAGGAAGAAGACAAGGCATACGGTGAGACAAACATTGAATTGCCTTACCAAGTTCCAGATGGCAAAATCTTCGTCATGGGAGATCAACGTAGTGTATCTATCGATTCTCGAAATACTGCAGTTGGAACAGTTGGTGATGAACAAATTGTCGGTCGCTTAACTCTACGCATTTGGCCACTGAATCGTATTAACTGGATTAAATAATCAAAAAACAAAAATCTTAATAGAAAGGAGGTACTGAGTTTAAATGAGAGCCCTATTCGAAAAATTATCAGTCTTGGTTCAGCAACGTATCAAAGCGCGTAACTGGGCTAGAATCGGTCTAGCTATGTCAGTTTTGGTTGTTTTCTGTACAACCTATATGCTCATTTTGCCTGCGCTGACCTTGACAAACAATTCAAGTAGTTCGGTTATCCAAGACTTGGGAGCAGAATCCGTCACTGAATTATCAACAGAAACAGATGACGTACAGGCTCCTGAAGAAGTCGAAACCCAAAGCACACCAGAAGCTGATAAAGTAACGGCAGCTGTGGAAACAACTGAAGTTGAGCAGCCTGATACAACAGAAAGCAGTCAGTCTCAAGAAAGTGACCCACTTGAAGACATTGCTAAAGCTGGAAACTTTAAGGCTGAGACTGACAAAGTTGTCGTATCGGTTGATTATGATGCCAATACCTTTGATGAAGCTGTGACGCTCAAAGTCACACCGATTACAGATGCGCGTGTGATTGAGAAAAAGCTCAACGAGGTCTTAAAAGACAGTAAGCAAAGCCTAATCACATCATACTCTTACGATATTGCTTTTATCAATCAGGATGGTAAAGAGATTGAACCTAATAAAAAAGTTAGAGTGTCAATTGATTTTAAGGAAGTGGCTGATAGCGGAGCTTCTTTAGCAGCTTGGCGTGTCTACCATTTCATGGATGATGCCTATCAGGAAGTTGAAGATTTGACATTGGCGAAGACAACTGATATCCAGATGACACATTCTGGTGACGTTGAAAAAGTTACCTTCCAGTCAGATACATTTTCTACCTATACAATCGGTACAACAACTTATGAAAGTATTGATAAGTTTAATCCGACAATCAGCTTGAATACCAAGTCAGGAAATGCGACTTATGATGAGACATCGCAAAAATTAAAAGCGACAATTGCTATTTCTTTTCCGATTACACAAGCGGATCTAGCTAAGACCCTTGACTACGCCTTGAAATTACCAACTGACTCTTATATTCAGACAGATTGGGTACAAGAAAATGTATCCTATGCTGTTTATGATTATCAGGGTGGTCCTAAAGTTTACGACTATAGTTATAAAAAAGATAGTAATGGAAATTTATATGTCATCTTCCATTTTGATGAGAATTACTATAAGACCATAGCACAAGGAGCCAATGGTAAAGTGGAATTCGAACACCACATGGATGCAACTTTAGATTATGACAGCAGTCAGAGCGGTTTCGACATGGTATTTGGTGATAATCTTAAACTAACTATACCATTTTCTAACGTAGATATTACTCCAAAAACTGAACCTACTACCCCAAGTTCAAGTAGCAGTTCAACAAGCTCTTCCACGAGTTCATCAACGGATACAACACCGCAAAAAGACATAAATACTTCTAAATCTTATCCTACGGTTACTTATGAAGGTGACACGGCGGTTATGACTTATGAAGTAACAGTTCGATCTAACAACGGTACGGATGGTGGGGTAAAAATTCACGATTCGTTGGCTGCAGCAGGGGTAACAGTTAATAGCCTGACTATTGATTCAGTGACTGTTCAGACTAATGGCGGAAGTTGGACGAATTACTCTAGTTATTCTCCGCAAATCTCTGCAGATAAAAAGACTTTTGATTTATCCTTGCCTCAATTATCAGCAAATCAAACTTATAAAGTAACTTATACTTATAGAGTCACAGGATTTGCAACGGGTAGTGGAACAACGGCTACTAACAAAGTTGAAGTGACCAATCCGAATCTTCCAAAACAGGAGAGAAGTGTAACAAGTAACTTAGCTAGAAATCAGATGAGTAAGAGTGGCAGTTTTGATGCCTCGACAAATCTAATTACATGGACGCTTAATGTCAATACTAATCGAAATGATATTTCGGGAGCTACATTGACAGATAGCATGTTCCAGAATGCTATTGATCTTCCGACAAGTGGCAGTGGTTGGACACGTAGAGGTAACACAATAACATTCTCAGGTCCTAATAATACTAACTCTTATACAATCACCTATAAAACGAGAGTAGAGGATAGTCAACTAACTTGGAATGGTCAAACAATTTCAAATAGTGCTATTTTAGCTGAAGGTCCGGATACAACTACAGCTTCAAGTAGTGTTAAAGTGACTTCTGGAGATTTAAATAAGACTTTAACTTCTGTCAATGCTACGGATGATGATTTTGTTCAGCTTTTGAACTGGTCGGTTGATTTAACAATGCCGAAAGATGGTACTATTCCAAAAGGAACTGTTTTTGAAGATGAGTTAAGATCAAATAGTGGCAGTATTACAAACCATTATTTTACAAAGGAACAGTTAACTGAATTATATGATCAATTAACGGCTATTTTCGGAGCAGGAAACTTCAATTTAGAAGTTTTACCTACAGGAAGCTGGTACCCATATATCAACTATCATCAGACGATAGTAGGAGGCAGTTATTTCAGGTACAAATTGACTCTGTTGACTGATTTTATAAGTTCAAGCAATCCACGTTTGATTTATCAATCAACGGCAGATGCTAATGTTAATAGAGAATTTATTAATGAGATAAAAACATCAGACGGCTTACACTCTTCTAAGTATACTTACAATTATGAGCCGATTGGTGGTAAATTGACAAAGATGGATGGCTCTGTAAAAGTGAATTATGGGTCGGAATATGAATCAAAAACGACTAGTCATACCATAAGTGAATCGGCTGTCGATCAAGGTAGTGGAGTGATCAAGTGGGCGGTTAAAGTTGCGGTTAGTGAGAGTGATAAATCTCTAACGGTTACTGATACCCCTCCTGAAGGTGTTGAGATTACAGGTATTGAATTTGGTAGATTCTACTATACACAAAGTGCAACCATATCTAGAAATGTTATTTCTAAACCGCAGAATTGGACTTTTAGTAGCGATCTTTCCTTTAATGGTCAAATCTCTGATGATGGGAAGATAACGATAACGGCTACAGCGCAGAATGGGAAGAATCTAAAAGAAGTTACTCAGGCTGATTTCTTCTATATCATTTATACCTTTAAATACACAGGTGATACCCCAGTGATTAATTCTGAAAGTTACGCGCTAACTAACCATGCTTCTGTTGTGATTGATGGTGTGCCTTCTGGTGAAGATGATCATACACAAAGTGTCACTGTTAACCCATCTAAGAAAGTAAAAAAAGCAGGTAACTGGAATGAAGGAACTAAATCATTCGATTATACTTTGACTTTAAATGAAAAAGCTCAGGACTTAGTTAGAAATGATGATGATTACACTGTTCTTGATACATTTGAGTATGATGGTGACGCAAATACTGGCATAACCTACGACTTAATTCAAGACTCCATTAAGTTGATAGATGCTGATGGTAATGAAGTTCCAAAAACTCAATACAGTTGGACTTCTTATACTATAAAGTCAAACCCTGATGGTACTGGAAAGAATAGAATTGTTCTGAGGGTTGTCGTTCCCGACGAACAGAAGTATACCTTGCATTATAGCTACGCTTTTTCGGCACCGAATACGCGAGATATTGTGAATTTAAGTGTTTCAAATACAGCCCGTATTGAGGAGTTGGCGAATGCAGATGCTGCAAAAGATCAGACTAGCAATTCAGCGAGTTCCCATTCTTCTGCGGCGTCGTTTGAAATTGAAAAAGCTTACCAATTAACAAAAGTTGATGTTAATAACTACGGTCTTACTTTACCGGGTGCTATCTTTACTGTTTATGAATACGGTACAGATAGAGAAATGTCAACCTATACCACACGGGCTAATGGTAATCTTGCAATCTTTCGAGATGGACGCAACGCATCAGAAGAATATGGAGAACTGGAGTATGATACAATCTACTATGCTGTCGAAACTATGGCACCCAATGGATATCAATTGCCAGAAGAACCTGAAAGATACTATTTCCAATATTCACAATCAGGTTTGGTTAAAAATCCTGGTTTGATGGACATGAGTCTGGTTGCTGACTTGGGTAAACATACGGTTAATGAGTATGTTGAAAACGAGGCCATGCCTAAGGAGACTTCGCTTAATGTTAACAAGCGTTGGCTTGATTCTGAAGGTCGTGAGACAGAACGTTCATCTGGTGAAATCACAATTCACTTAATGCAAGTCACTGTAGATGCGAATGGCCAAACATTGTCAGAGAAACAGTTAGAAACTGCTACAATGTCAAATACAGGTAATAGTTCTCTTTGGACTATGACCTTTGATGGATTACCGACTTATGAGACGAATTCTGATGGTTCGATAAGTCACTACTTTAAATATTACGTTATAGAAGAACCTGTTGAAGGTTATGACACTTCCTATGAAGTAACTAAAGACAATCCAATCTCAATTGGCGAACTAACCATTACCAACCAGGCCAAAAAAGCCTATATTCTTCCTGAAACAGGTGGAAGCGGTATTGAGACATTTATCCTAGTTGGAGTTAGTCTATTGGGACTAGCGGGACTTGCTTTAGCTTATACTTCTTATCGTCGATACCGACTGGGAGGAAGTTGATGAAATATTTGGTTATACGATATCAGGATCCGTGAAAAAACACGGAAATTCTGGTTGTTTAATATATAGTTTCAAAAAATAAAAAGGAGAAAATGATGAAGAAACTAAAATTGTTTTTAGCTTTACTAGCTACAGTATTTTCTGTATTTGCTGGTTCAAAGGCATTTGCTGATGATACTTATACTATCACTATTCCAAATCCTAACTATGATAGTAACGGAGCTCTTGTTGGTGATGGTAAAACTTATAACTTTGCTGGTCGTACTTATGAAGCTTATGAAATCTTCAAGGGTACTTATGCAAACACATCTGAGGGTGAAACACTAACAGCTATCACTTGGGGTGATGGAATCAATGAAGCTGGTAAAAAAGCTCTTGCTTCTCATTATGGAGTTGCAGATTTCAACGATGCTGAAGCAGTATCAAAAGCTTTACAAAAATCAGTAGATGACAACCAAGATAACGGTGCAACATTCGCGGCTATCGTTGGTACTTTGAATGCAGATGCATCAGCATATAACTACTTGACAAGTCCAAAAGCAAGTGCTGCTGAAACCACTGCTGAAACAAAAGCAGCAACTATCTCAGGTTTGACTGGTGGTTACTACTTTGTTGCAGATAAGTTGGGTACTCTTTCAGGCGACCATGCTGCCTATTCACAATATATTCTTCAAGTTGTAGGTAATACAAGTGTAGACACAACTCGTAAATTGTCTATCCCTTCTGTTGAGAAAAAAGTTAAAGGCTACGATGATACTGAATTGGTGGAAACAAATTGGCAAGATTCTGCAGTTTGGGATTTAAACGATGACGTGCCTTTCCAATTGACTGCCTCACTTCCAACTAAACTTGCTGACTACAAAGAATATTACCTTTCATTCCATGATACACTTTCAACTGCTTTGGTTTACAAACAAGGTTCTGCAAAAGTTTACATCGTTAACGGTAACACTCGTCAGGATGTAACAAGTAAGTTTAAAGTGACTGAATATGGTAAAAATGTTAATTTTACAATTAATAATTTGAAATCTATTGCAACTGATGATTCAGGTGCAGCAGTTACAATCACATCTTCAACAAAAGTTGTTGTTGAATATGAAGCTAAATTGACAGATAATGGTCTTGTTGTAGGTGCTGAAAATGATAAAAAAGGTAATATCAATACTGTTTACCTAGAGTACTCAAATAACCCTAACTGGACTGGTTCAGGTGAAGATTCACCAAAAGGGAAAACACCAGATGATGTTGTTACTGTATTTACTTTCAAATTGACAGTCGATAAAGTAAATGAAGCTGGAACGCTATTGTCAGGAGCTGAATTTACTTTGCACAAAATGGTTAAAGATGGTAACACTTACGTAAAATCTAGCCAAGCTATTACTCTTGCTAAATCAGAAAATGATGCACGTTTTACTGCTGTAGGTCTTGACTCAGGTATCTATGTTTTGGAAGAAACTCAAGCACCTGTTGGATATAACAAGCTTTCGAAACCAGTTTATTTCAAAGTTGTAACAACTAAGCAAGAAGATTCTGCTGATCCACGTTTGACAACTGTAAACATTGTTCGTTTGAATGATGACTTTACTGAGCAATCTGAAGGTCAAAAAGATGTCAATGTTGACTTTGAACCAAACTATGGTGATATGACTGCTACAATCGTCAATGGTAAAGGTTCTAAACTTCCTGAAACAGGTAGTGTTGGTACAAGAATTCTTTATGCACTTGGCTCAATCTTAGTAATTGCTGCAGGTGTCCTACTTGTAACTAAAAAACGTATGGAAGTAAAATAAAGCTAAACATATGTTGATAAAAAGGAGGTAAATCTCTTGAGGTTGCCTCCTTTTATTTTTATAATAAAAGAAGTGAATTTCATAAAGAATGGAGGAGGCAAGTCGGTCGATATGATTGCAAAAATTAAATCTAATTTTACAACCATCCTTTTAGGATTTATCTTGTTTGTCGGATTGGCTCTGTTACTCTATCCGACGGTCAGTGATTACTGGAATAATCTAGGTCAAGCAAAGGCAGTAGCTCGTTATATTGATTCGATGAATGAGATGACTGAAGCAGAACATGACACCATGATGTCAGATGCCCATGCTTATAATGACACTCTACCCAAAAATGTCATTCCTGATTTGAATTTGACGGAATCAGAAACACAATCCTACAATCAGCTCTTGGATGTTAGTGGAACTGGAGTTATGGCTTATGTTGAGATTCCTAAGTTAAATACGACTATGCCAATTTATCATGGTGCCGATGCTGAGATTTTGCAGGTAGCTATTGGTCATATCCCTGGGACCTCTCTCCCTGTAGGTGGTCAAGGAACCCATGCAGTTATCTCAGGGCATCGAGGGCTTCCATCTGCCAAGCTTTTTACTGATATTGATAAGTTGGTTGAGGGGGATACTTTTCTGATTCAAGTTATGGATGAAACCCTAACCTATGAAGTTGATCAGATTTTAACTGTTCTGCCTGACGATGTTTCGGCTCTTGAGATTGATCCAGATGAGGATTACGTAACCCTTGTTACCTGTACCCCTTATGGAGTCAATACCCACCGATTATTAGTGCGCGGTCATCGTATTGAAAATGAAGCTAAAACAGCTCGTGTCACATCTGAGGCAAGTCAAATCGAACCACTTCTTGTTGCACCTTTTATTGGTATCTTGTTGATTATGAGCATTCTAATATTTTGGCCTATCTTTAAGAAAATTCTTTTGAAAATAAACTAAAATAAGAAAATCCTTTGTAACAAAACAAGGGATTTTCTTGTGTATTTGAAAAATTATCTGAATTTTAACATTATTTCTGAAAAGCGCTTATTTTTTCTCATTTTTTGAGATAATTGTCCCAATAATGTGATATAATAACACAGTAATAGTATACTTTTTTGCAGTACTAACAATCATTAAAAAATATAGAGAAAATAGTCGTCAGTTGATTTTACGTGAACAGTCGATGCCGAGCTCTTAGAACTCGCTTTTTCTTGACTCTGGAAGAGTTGATGAGTGAGTAACTATGGTACTGTTTTGCACTGCTTTGAAAATAAGTGAAAGGTTACTAAAATATATCTAATCAGATATCTGAGGTTTTGTATATGCGTTGGGGAAAATCGAATAATAATTTTGCTGAAACCGATCGGAAAGAGCGGATTAAACTCTACAAATCTGGTAAACATTGGGTTACTCGAGTTCTTTCTGTTGTCGGTTTATTACGTTTTTTCAAGCCGAGTGCTGAAAAATTATCAAAGGTTGCTACAGATGAACTAGCTGAAAAGAGGAGTCAGAAGATTCTAAAAGCTATAGCCGTCTCAGGCTCCATCATAGGAGGGGCAGGGGTTGCTGATAAGGCTTTTGCCAATGAACAGGCATCAGTGCTAGGTTCAGAATTATCGCTACATTCTGATACAGTAAGTGTGGATGTTTTTGAGGGGCAAGTCACAAATAATAACGTCCAAGAGACTGCCACCGAAGCATTGAATGATGAGATTGATCAAGAAGCTGTAGTTGAGGCCTCCTTGAGTGCCAGTACTTCTTCTCGATTGGAATCTGAATCAGCTAGCACTAGGAGTATGGAAGAGTCTGTACAAGCATCGACTGCTGCAAGTGAGTCAGAACGTTTAATTGCTGAAGCATCTAGTGAAGTAACAAGTACTTCAGATCGTGAAACAAAAGAGTCGCAGAGCCTTTCATTAACTCTGGAAAGTGCTTCGCGTTCATTAAATTTGAGCGAGTCAGAGCGTGTAGACCGTGAATCAGAGAGTCTTGTAAAAGCCAGCGAAAGTGCATCAACATCTCTAAATGACAGTGAATCAGAGCGCCTTGCATCTGAATCGGTGAGTGCTAGTGAATCAAACGAAGCCATTTCAAATTCATTGAATGAGAGTACCTCTGAACGTGAAAAAGAAGAGTCGCTCAGCGCTAGCGCTTCTTTGGCACTTGTGTCAGAATCACTCAAAGCTAGTACCTCTGTCCGTGAGAGTTCGGAATCAGTATCAGCAAGTACTAGTCTGGCTTCCTTCTCATTGTCGGTCTCTGAATCTGAAGTGTCTAGTATCATAGAGAGTCAATCTTTGCTACAAGAAGCCATAGAAAATCAGATTGAACCATTTTTGGCTAATGAAAGAAGTGGTTCTGTCATATCTTCTGTTAAAGGGTACCTTGATGTTTCTAGAGGAATGATTGATTGGGTTGTAACTTATCAACCAACTACTAGCACAACAACTCCACAATATGTAGGATTTTATGTTGCTAATATTGCAGATGGAGAATCTCTTGAACCAATTGATTTGAAAGTTACAGGTACAATTAATCAAACAGAAACCTATATAGATTATGTGCAAGGGGATCCGATTTACGAGGCTAAAAAAGTTAGCAGATGGGAAGGATATGACTACAGGGTACTGAGCGGAAGGAGTTATGAGTATTATAAAAATGTAATTGTCGGTTATGAATCTGTAGCTGTAACCAAAACAAGGACGATTTCTGTTGCATATACCGAATCTCTCGTATTAAACAATTCGTTCACAACAACAGAATCTGGTGGCACAGAGTATAAGGCGCTGGGTCTAAACTATGAAGGTAAGAGACACTGGGGAGATAACTATTCAGGTACTCAACTTTATGATATCAGTAAAGGCTTGACCTTTACATTCTCAACGACAACAAATGGAACCATGGATAACATCGGTTTGTTTGTACAAGCGGCGACCAACACTACTAGTTCGAATGTTCACGCCACGAAGAATGAAAGTGGTGGATCAATTAACTTTGGGAATTTGAGTGTTACATCTAAGAATAATACGATTTTATACAAAGTATATGCTCAAAGTCTCTCGGAATCAATTGTTGAATCTGTCTCTACCTCAACCTACCGGAGTGGTTCGCTGAGTACAAGCACTGCTAAGTCTCAGGAGAGTGATAAACTCTCAACATCGGCTAGTCTACAAAGTCGATTGAGTTCGGAATCTTTGCGTGATGCCTCTTCTAGCGAGTCCTTATTAGAGTTTTTGAAAAGTAGTAACTCAGTACGTGAATCTCAGGAGTCACTTAGTGCTAGCAATTCACAAAGTCTTGTAGATGCTTCACTCAGTGATAGTAATTCAGTACGTGAAGAAGCTGAGGCTCATAGCATTGCTGCTTCAAACAAATCAGTCTCTGACTCATTGGCGGACTCTGAGTCTGAACGTAAAGTTTCTGAAGAGCGTAGCACCAGCGAATCAGATCGCCTGTTCTCTGAATCTCTCAAAGATTCAGCCTCAGATCGATTGGTTTCTGAGTCTAAAAGCAAATCGCTCAGCGATTACAATCGTGAGTCTGAAGAAGCAGCTAGCTCGATAAAATCAGAAAGCTTAATTTCAGACTCTCTTAGCGACAGTGTTTCCCTTCGTGAAAGTCAGGAATCTGTCTCTGCTGAAAACTCTACTTCGCTTAGTGAGTCTGTTCTGGAATCTTTGGCGACATCCTTATCTTTATACCAAGAAGAACTCTCTAAACATGAGATTGGTAGTGACAATGGAACTAGCACGACAGTTTCTGTTTACAACTCAGGTGTTCAAGTCTATGCCAAAGAAAATGGCAAGTTTCTCGCTCAGTGGAAACAGTTCACCTATACAGTGACAGCTAATTATGACACTGTAAATGGATTGACTAACTGGACTTTGAGCATTATTGATTTTAATAACCCAGATACACCGGATGCCGTGATTGAAGATAATGATAATCATCGTTTGAAGTTACGTGTAGATAGTAAAGAAGATAAGAATTCTGACCTACATAATGTGACCTTATCTGAAGATGAGCGTTCTATCACATTTACAACTAGTCCAGATGTGGATGATCCAACTAAACAATATCGATTAGATTTTTCTGCTACAAATGGACTTTCAGGAAGCGGAGCTAGTTATAAGTTTATCGTAGACTTGAACGCTGTCCCAGAAGAAGTAACGACATCCTTATCTAACAGTGTCATAACCTCTGCTTCTACAAGTGCATCTGAGCTAGTATCTCAATCTCTTTCAACTAGTCAAAAAGAATACTCGGAATCATTTGGTGCAAGTCTTTCTAAATATGTTTCTGAAAGTGAAAAAGCACATTTAGAATCTGTTGAAACTAGTACTTCAAATTCAATCTTAGTTAGTGAAAAAAATCGGATAGATTCGATTTCTGCAAGTGAATCAGAATCACTTCGATTATCTAACGCTAATATTTCAGAACATCTTTCGGAGTTGTACAGTCAAAATGCTTCATTATCAAAAGCCTTTGTTTCTGCCTCTGTAAGTTCATCTCAATCAGCATCGGAAAGTGTTGTTCAATCGCAATTGGCTTCACAAACCCAGACGCAAACAAGCACTCAGAATAACTCGGCTGGAGTAACAATCAACACCAATACTTATTACGATGATGTTCCTGCTGCGAGGGACAACTTCTTACAAGCTGCACAAGACTTCACGATTTTTACACAAGAAACAGCTCATTTAAATGGTTCTGTAAAAGGGAATTTCGCAATCGGAACACTTGCTACACAAAACAATGGTATAGAGACAAGTTATGGCAATACAGACGGTAAAGATTATCTTTACGCTGATCATATTACAGGTGGTATCAACCAGTCTATTGGTTCATATAATGTAAATGAAAAATTCGTTATTGGACCAGACGTAAGAATGGAATCATATAATAACGGCCATGGCTTCACTATTGGCAATACTAGTTTTAATGGTGGGGAAAGCATCAATAAATCTGAGGTATATCAGCAAACACGTGATAAGGCTTATATTGATTTTGATCAAGAATTTACTAACTTAGCCGAGATTAGCGATCAAATAGCTAATACAAAAGCGGATGCAACATACAGTAATAACTCTGTCTTTGTGGATAACAATAATCGAGTCATTGATATTTCTAAGATTGTAGATGCTGATAATAATGATGTTCTTGTTATCAATCTGGGATCTGATATTCTATCTCAATCAACTCCATTGACTTTCACAGGTTTGGATGCAACAAAACCTCAGACAGTCATGATTAATGTTGTGAATAACACTGGTTCATCAACCGTTTACTCAAATTCACAAATTAAATTAAATTATACAAATGGAGTAACTGTTCAGCATGATGCTTCGACAAGTATTGAAAATACGGTTCTCTGGAATTTTGTTAATCTGAACTCCACACCATTTAGTGGCAACGTTAATATTTCTAGCGGTAATTGGGTTGGAAGTGTTTTAGCACCAAAAGCCAATGTGACAACATCTGTTGATACGGTGGGTAATGTAATTTCTAAGACATTTACAAGCAACGGAACAACAAAACGTTGGGATTACAACGGTGGGGGGCTAGAAAGCAAAGCTAGCCAACTTAGCACCTCTACAAGTATGTCTGCAAGTACTTCTACTGTTCAGAGTACTAGTCGCTATAACAGTCAGTCATTAAGCCTTTCAGGGGCTATTCACAGTCTGGAGTCTGCAAGTGCCAAAGACAGCATAAGTACCTCAAAAGCTGCCAGTGAATCAGCGGCATCACTTGCTTTAGCAAGTACAGCTAAATCTACAAGTTATTCAACGTCGGATCGAACAAGTGTGGTCCAATCAACAGTGAAAAGTGCAATTGACTCAGTAAGCAGTTTAGTAGCGAAACTAGACTCTACAAGCGAGGCAGAAGCTTTCCAAAGTGCTTTTGGTTCGATCAGTGCCAGCACAAGTTTGAGTCTAAGTGAGAGTTTAGCTAGCGCTCAAGCAAGCGATGCAAGTCTAAATACAAGCGCAAGTACAAGTGCTTTCCAAAGTGCCGGTCACGTTAAGAGTCTAAGTGAAAGTGCCTCAAGAAGCGCGAATCTCTCAACTGTAGCTAGCCAAAGCGATAAAACAAGTTTGACGTCACAAGAACGTTCAGCAAGTACGTCGATTTCAGAGCTCCGCGTCAGCGAAGCCTCACAGAGCGTGAGTGCAAGTAAGCTTGCAAGCGAAGGATTGAGCAAATCTCAAGAAAGCCTCTCAGTGTCAAGTCTAAGCGCAAGCACAAGCCTAAGTGAACGCCTAGCAAATACCTTAGATGCTCTCCGAGCGATTGAAACAGCCAGCGAAGCAGCAAAAGCTGCCCAGGACGAACATAGTACAGCTGTCTCTGACAAAGCTGTCACTCCAGAGGAAGCGAAGGCAGTTCAAGATAAGATTGATGCTGCAAATGCAGTTATCAAGTCTGCCCAAGACCTGATTGAAAAGTCTGCCAAAGTTGAACCAGAAGATGCAGAAAAACTCTCAGCTGTCTTGAATACTATCAAAGTCCCAACTCCATTGGAAGTCACCGATAAAGACAGCGATGGTAAGTTAGACAGCGTTGAGAAATCCGAAGCGAAAGCAGCAATTGAAGCTGCCAAAGCAGCGGTTCAAGCCGCCGAAGCCGCTAAGACCGCCGCCGGAGACGTCGTTACTCCAGCAGAGAAAGCTGAAGTCGATACTAAGATTGCGGAAGCTAACCAAGCGATTCAAGCCGCTGAAGCAGCTATTGCGGATTACGCAGCAGCCGAACCAGAAGATGCTCAAACGTTGACCGACGAGTTGTCAAGCGTCAAAGCGCCTGATACCGTTACCGTCACCGATAAAGACAGCGATGGTAAGTTAGACAGCGTTGAGAAATCCGAAGCGAAAGCAGCAATTGAAGCTGCCAAAGCAGCGGTTCAAGCCGCCGAAGCCGCTAAGACCGCCGCCGGAGACGTCG